>Ga0315298_1000330_pt1 | contig 93743 bp, 86 predicted proteins | sample WHS_1_MG_FD_203077 | JGI IMG/M metagenome (GOLD analysis project Ga0315298, IMG submission 203077) | Extremophilic microbial mat communities from Washburn Hot Springs, YNP, Wyoming, USA - WHS_1_MG | ecosystem: Environmental > Aquatic > Thermal springs > Hot (42-90C) | place: USA: Wyoming...
GTGGGTTACATATAAAAAAAATTATTTCTTGTCATTTCGTAGGGCCAGCTTTTATGGCTGGCCAATTTCGCTAATGGTTTGCCTCACAAATCTAATCTATTGTCCATCTCGAAATTTTTTAACGCCTCCCTTTTTCTTCCTCTTAATTTAAGAGGTGGAAAGGGAGAGTTATATTATTCTAAGACGGACAACAGATCAGATTTGTAGGCCAAGAGTTCGGGGCTTGTCTTTTTATGGAAATGGATAAATCATTGCCTAATGATATAATGGTTTTGAAAAGAGAAGAAGAATTAATCTCCCCTAACCCCTCTTTATAAAAGAGTGGAAAAATTTAGATAGTGTGTTTTAAGGGCAAGGTCTTGCGTATGGCTTTCTTGCGGCAAGGGACAAGCCCTTGCCCTACGGCATTTTGAGAAATTATTAAGATCATAAATCCACCTCGTTCCCTGAAAAAAAATGCCTCATGATTCTGAATGAATGCCTGCCTCTGGCTTGCCTCTGGCCCGCCTCTGGCCTGCTTCAAATTCCTTCGCTAAAGTTAGCTATTTACCATGACACAGTCTCATGGTGAAGAGCAGGAAATAATTCATTATAGTAATCTTTTAATTTATATTTTTATAAAATTATTAATCCCTTGAGCCGGAAAGTCCTTATAATTTTAATTGCCGATTTTATAAAATACAGATATCATAGGCCATAAATAGTAACCCAAAAGGAGGGTACTAATGAAGATCGTAGATATTCAGGCTTACCTTTTAGCCATTCCTCTAAAGGAAACCGAATATTCTTCGCGCTGGTTTATGCGAGATCTTAATCAAATAATTGTGGAGATTAAAACCGATGAAGGATTGATTGGGTATGGAGAATCCTTTGCTTATTTTACCCCACGCGCGGTCGTATCTGTTATTAATGATGTTCTCAAGCCTAGCCTTTTAGGAGCTGATCCAACAAACATTTCTTTCTTACAAGACCAGATGTACCGCCAGACTCATCTTGCGGGCCGTTATGGAATCACTACCTTTGCTATCAGCGGGGTAGATATTGCTTTATGGGATATAGTTGGGAAGAAAGCTGGCCTTCCTCTCTACAACCTTTGGGGAGGGGCCAAAGAAAAGAAGGTTCCTGCTTATGCAAGTCTGCCCCGGTATAGTGATCTGGAAAAATTAAAAATAGCTGCCCAACACGCTAAAAACTCAGGTTATGAACAGATAAAACTTCATCAGCTCGATGTAGAGAGCTTAAAATTAGTTCGCGAAACAGTGGGCGATGGCCTCCGTCTGATGATGGATATAAATTGTGCCTGGTCTCCAGAAAAAGCCTTGGAAATGGCCAGAGAATTTGCCCCATATAATCTGCAATGGCTGGAGGAACCTATTTGGCCGCCGGAAGATTTTCGCAATTTAGCCCGACTAGCCCAAGTAGGCGGCATACCAATTGCCTCTGGCGAAAATGCCTGTACTGCCTTCCAATTTAAAGCTATGCTCGATGCTGAGGCAGCTACCTATATGCAACCGAGCGTAATAAAAGTAGGGGGGATTACGGAATGGCGGAAGGTTGCAGCGCTTGCGGAAGTTTATAACGTAAGAGTTGCCCCGCATTCGCCTTACTTTGGTCCAGGTCTTTTAGCTACCGCCCATCTGGTGGCTTCCACCCCCTGGGCTGAATCCGTGGAGTATTATTATTTAAGTTTTGAGACAAGCGTTTTTAAAAAGCCACCTAAAGTTGAGAAGGGTTATATCTTTCTCCCAGAGGGTTCTGGACTTGGGTTAGAAATAGATCCTTACGTGCTTGAACATTTTCGAGTTTCAACTTAAGCTAAATATTTTTCTCTATGGTCCTTTCCCAAATAATAATGCTCCAATAAGATTAAAATTATATTCATATCTACCGCGTAAACTTTCCATATTTACGAATAAAATTTACGAGACCACCTTCATTTAAAATGGTAACCATAAATTCTGGCAGCGGATTTATGGGGATGGTATTACCCGTTGTTTCATTAAAAATTTTCCCTTGGGACAAATTCACCCTAATTAGGTCACCCTCATTAATCTGATCCGTATCGCATTCTATTAAAGGCAGGCCCAGATTAATGGCATTGCGATAGAAAATACGGGCGAAAGTTTTGGCCAAAACGGCCGCAATTCCGCCGGCCTTAATTATCTTAGGTGCGTATTCGCGCGAAGAACCGCAACCAAAATTTTTTCCGGCCACAATAAAATCTCCGGGCTGCACACTTTCATAAAACCCTGGCCGAATATCTGCCAGCAAATGCTTGGCCAATTCCCGATAATCAAGAGTTTGCGTGCGGTGCCGACTACTCATTATGTAGTCGGTATTAATATGATCGCCAAATTTATGCGCTCTTCCTTTAAGTTCCATATTTCACTCCATTTAAGCAAGATACTTGCGCGGATCAACGATCTTACCTTCTAAAGCTGCGGCCGCGGCCGCCGCAGGCGATCCCAAGAATATATTCGCTTGGGGATTACCCATTCTTCCCTTAAAATTGCGGTTGGCTGTGGATAGAACATTTTCTCCGTCAGCGGGAATCCCTCCATGAACCCCTACACACGGGCCGCACCCAGGGGGCAAAACCATCCCTCCCGCTTCAATCAACTTAGCCAATATTCCTTTGGCCATAGCTTCGAGCAGTACTTGCCGAGAGGCGGGAATAACTATTAATTTCATACCTCTGGCAATATGCTTCCCCTCCAAAATAGACGCGGCTAATTCCAGATCCTCCAATCGGCCATTCGTGCACGTCCCGATCACTACTTCGTGGATAGGAGTACCAGCAACTTCTTTTAAGGGGACCACATTATCAACCTGATGAGGTTTGGCAATCTGCGGTTCTAACTTATTTACGGAGATTTCTAAAATCTGGCTGTAATTAGCATCCGCATCCGCCTTTACAGATTGAATTTCTTCCTGATCACCCCGCTGCCGGAGCCACTGCCTGGTTATTTCGTCTACTTCCATAATGGCTGCTTTGGCCCCCATTTCGATGCCCATATTACACATGGTAAACCTGCTGGCCATGGAAAGGGACGAAATTGTTTCTCCCGTAAATTCTACAGCTTGGTAATTTGCTCCATCTTCGGTTAGTTTTCCAATTATAAATAAGATTATATCCTTGGCAAAAACTCCGCGAGGCAAATGACCCAAAAGAATAATTTTTATCGTCTCCGGAACCTTAAACCATAGCTGACCCGTAGCCATAGCCGCAGCCGCATCAGTGGAGCCAACCCCTGTGGCCAAGGCATTTAAAGCACCCGCCATGCAAGTATGGGAATCTGTACCAATAACCACTTGGCCAGGTCTTACCTCTTTCTCCACTAAGAGCTGGTGACAAATTCCTTCACCTGCTCCATACAGCCTGATTCCCCACCGGTGGGCAAACTCATTCATTTGCTTTTGCATCTGGGCATAATTTCGGGCTGGGGTGGGCACAAGATGATCGGTCATAAAGCAAATTTTCTTTGGACGAGGCAAGCTAACCTCTCCCATTTCAGTCAGCGCTTCCAAAGCCATTGGACCTAATGAATCATGAGCCATAATTACGTCAATATCGGCAACCACAAGTTTTCCAGCCTTGGCTTCTGTCCCTGATTTCTCCGCTAAAATTTTTTCCGCAATCGTTAAACCCATAAATTATTCCCTCGTTTAATTCACCTTATGGTCTTGTTGTACTCCGCGCCAGGAGTAAGAACGATATTCCAATATTCTCCAGATCCTTTAATGAACCGATAATTATGGTTCAATCCCGGGGGGATTCTAACTGTTTTGGGCGATTCAATTCTGTGCCATTCATCCCCTAATAAAACTTCCACCACGAGTCCGCTCATATCTGGATTATCACCCTTGAAGATAAATAAACTTTCATATTCATGGGAATGAGGCTCGATATGCATCTCCGGATGGTCCACATTTTCCACTTTGCGCATGATTACATAAATATTTCCCTCGGGATTATTCCGGTGATCAGAAAAGACATATCTAGTTCCTGGGCCTTCTTTATGTTTGATCAACTCGGTGGCGCTTCTGGCTACAACGTCTAAGATTAAGTTTTTCATCTCTTTTGCCTCCTTAAAATTCTAAAAAACTATTATGTTATCTTTTCTTAACTCAGCTATTTCTTCCTCGCTTATGCCCAGTGACCTTAAGATCTCCGGGCCATCCTGCCCTACTTCCGGCGGATCATTGCGTAATCCAAAATCGTAATCATCGATTCTTACGGGAATACGCGGCAATTTTGTTTTCACCTTTTTATTGAGGGTTGTTTCTAAAAGACCCCCTCCCTGATTGAGCTGCGGATCTTCAAAAAGATCTTCAGGCTTAGCTATGGGAGAAAAAGGTATCTCCGCTTCTTCACATAGCCTAAATAACTCCTCTTTGGTGAGGGTCTTAAATACCTTCTGCAGTTCTGGAATAAGCCATGATCTCTGAGCAGCTCGATCATTATTGGTCGTCAACCTCGCATCCTGACTCAAAGCTTCCAGTTTAAATACTTCACAGAAGCGCTTCCATTGTCGATCGCTGGTGACTCCTATAAAGACCATCTCTCCTTCTTTGGTCTCAAATTTATCATAAATGGCCCAAGCGCTTACGCGGTTGGGAAAAGGGGGCAAAGGCTTTCCCGTGAGGGCAGTCACCGCCATATGTTGTCCCATTAAGAAAGCTGTCGCCTCAAATAGCGTGGCCATTACTTTTTGCCCTTGGCCGGTTCGCTCCCGTTCATAAAGTGCGGTCAAAATCGCTACGGCTCCGAAGGTTCCCCCCAAAATATCTATTACGGAAGCTCCGGCACGCAGAGGCTGCCCTAAGGGGCCGGTCATGTACGCCAAGCCGCCCATCATCTGGACTACTTCATCAAGAGCAGGCCTCTTTTCGTATGGCCCAGGCATGAACCCTTTCAAGGCACAGTAGATTAGGCGCGGATTAAGATGAGACAGTCTCTCATAAGCAAAGCCTAATCTTTCGATTGTTCCCGGAGCAAAATTCTCAATAAAAACGTCCGCCGAAATGACCAGTTTATTTAAAATTTCTTTACCCCGGTCTGCTTTAAGGTCGAGGGCGATACTTTTCTTATTGCGGTTCAAAAAAGGAAAAAAACCTAAACCAAAACCTTTCAGCCGCCGTGTTTCATCTCCTTCGGGAGCCCGTTCTATTTTTATGACTTCGGCCCCCATATCCGCTAAAATTAACCCACAAGTCGGACCCATGACTGCATGGGAAAGTTCTAAAACCCTTATCTTTGAAAGAGGAAGAGTGTTCGTTAAACTGTTCATAAATAACCCTCTTTTTTATTTTGAAAAATCTTTTTCTTTTTGATCAACATACCCTAACATTTCGGATATGCGCTTTGCGGTGGCCATTAAAATTTTTAAATGCTGCACGTTATGTTCGCGAGAAAAACGGCTAATCGGACCGGCAATACTCAGACTCGCGCAAATTTTGCCCTCGTGATTAAAAATGGGCGCAGCCAAGGCGGCCACCTCAGCATCTCTTTCTCCAAAACTAAAAGCATACCCATCTTGACGTATTTTCTCTAATTCTTGGAGAAGCAGCTTCGGATTCTTTATGGTATGAGGAGTTAACTGTTTTATGTGTTTCCTGGTCAACACTTTCTTGCGAATTTCTTCTGGGCCAAAAGCCAGTAATACTTTGCCTCCCGCTCCCGCATAAAGCGGCATCCGTTGTCCTTCAACTATGTTATATCTAATGCTGTAGGTCCCTTCTTCTCGCGCCACACATAATCTATTCAGCCCATCAATGACGAAAAGAGAAGCCGATTCTCCTGTTTCCTGCGCCAGATATTTCATCGCGGGCCGGGCCAAAGAGATGAGATCATTGCTTTGCTCGTAAGATCTGCTCAAGGATATTATTTTGGGACCCAATTTATACTGCCCTGTCTCGGCCTCGTAGAGCAAATAACCTTTGGAAATGAGCGTTCCGCACAGGCGCATAATGCGACTTTTCTGCAATCCCGTAAGCTCACTAATTTTTTTGAGGGAGAGCTGAGGCTGTTTTTGAAAACATTCCAAAATATCCAGGGCCTTAAGAACGGCCTCTACATGTCTTTTCGCCTCTTTAGGTACTTCTTGCATATCACTCGTCAGCATTAACCTTTAGGACCCGCGCCATTTTCCCGGGCAGAGGTCGTCCTAAAATTTTTTCTAACTCGGCGACGACTTCAACCATCTTTTGCAAATCCAGGCCTGTTTCTACGCCCAGCGCCGCAAACATATGGGCCGCATCCTCGGTGGGCACATTTCCTGCTGCTCCTTCGATAAAGGGGCACCCCCCCAAACCTCCGGCACAAACATCGAAAATATTTACTCCTTCTTCATAAGCCACGAACATATTGGCTAAACCTAAGCCGCGGGTATCATGCAAATGTAAAGAAATCTTTACCCGGGGCAGGTTCTTCTTCACTAGGCGCACGAGGGAGCGCACTTGGAGCGGCTGGCCCATACCAGTGGTATCCGCCAGGTTCAATTCATCAGCGCCAGCTTGCACCATACTTTCGGCAGCGCTTAAAACCTTTCCTTCGGCAATTCTTCCTTCATAAACACAACCAAAGGCGCATTGCACACCAGCCCGAACGGTTAACCCACTCTTTTTAGCCTGCTCAATCAAGCTCACCATTTCTTTTAAAGCTTCGGCGCTCGTCCGATTCGTATTTCTTTGGCTATGACTGTCGCTGGCGGAAATGGACATACTCACATGAGCTAAGCCACTGCTCAAAGCTCTCTCTAATCCTTTTTCATTTAGAACTAAAGCGGTTAATAAAGGTTTCGGGTTCGATTTTAATAATGCTTTTATCAGGGCATCCGTGTCTGCCATTTGCGGAACTAACTTGGGATGCACGAATGAACCTACCTGAATGCGGGGAACATTTGCTTCAGCTAAAAGTTGAAATATGCGCATCTTTTCTTCCAGAGAGAAGATGCGGTTCTCCATCTGGAGCCCATCTCGCAACGTTTCGTCCTCTAAAAAAACCTGGGGTGGCCTGACCATTTAAGTTCTACCTTTTAGAATTAAGTTCTAATTTTATTCTTTTATCAAGCTTGCCTCTTTATGTCAAGAAGAATTTTAGATATCTCGTAATCCCTCACTGAAGGGTGGGTTACATATAAAAAAATTATTTCTTGTCATTTCGTAGGGCCAGCTTTTATGGCTGGCCAATTTCGCTAATGGTTTGCCTCACAAATCTAATCTATTGTCCATCTCGAAATTTTGTAACTCCCCCTCTCCCCCTCTTAAACTAAGAGGGGGAAAAAGGGGGAGTTATAAGAAATCCACCCTTTAGTAAGGCATTACGATATCTCGTAATACTCCCCCAACCCCCACTTAAGGTAAGAGGGGGGAAAGGGGGGTTATGAAATTCCAAACCCATCTGCAAATTAAAATTACGCTCCCTGATTAGAAAAATTGACCATTGCTGATTGATCTATCTTTTGATATATTTGAAGCCGTTATCGGAAAACAGGAGAGCAAATTTTATGGCTGACTTTTCTCAGATCGACAATTCCCCTTTATTAAAATTTCTCTTTTATCCCCGAGGCGATTTTTCTCCTTGTCCTGAAGGAGCTTTTGATTTTTTCGTGGAAGTAGAAGCCGAAGTTTCTATCCATTGTCGCTTTTATCAAAAAAACGCCAATTGGCCCTCAATTCTTTATTTTCATGGGAATGGGGAAATAGTTAGTGACCACGACGAAATTGCCCCTTGGTACCACCGCATTGGGATAAATTTAGTCGTGGCTGATTATCGGGGATATGGGAAAAGTACCGGCTATCCGAATTTTTCCAACTTAATAAAAGACGCCCACCAAATCTTCCAGGCTGTGGACAAGAAACTTGCGCAACAAAATTTATTTGCTGGTTTATGGGTAATGGGCCGATCTATGGGCAGTATCGCTGCTCTGGAATTAGCCTATCATCATCCTGATAAAATAAAAGGTATGATAATTGAAAGCGGCTTTGCCAGCGTCACCAGGCTGATCCGCCATTTGGGATTACCAGCCAAAGGCCTCGATTTGGAACCAATAGAAAAGGAGCGGCTTGAGCTTATTCGCCGTATAACAACCCCAGCCTTAATTATTCACGGAGAATACGATAACCTCATTCCTCTGCGGGAAGCCCAAGACCTATTTGCCCTTCTTGCCTCCCCATCAAAAGAATTAGTTATTATCCCCAAAGCCGACCATAACAATATTTTATTCACCAATTTGGACCTTTACTTTAATTCTATTCAAAATTTTATTTATAAGATAAACGAAAAAAGTATTTAACGGATAATATCTGAGTTAAATGCCAACAAATTTACTTTTAAGATCACTATTTGATAATCCATCTGGGTTTGATGCAGAGGAATTTATAATTTTTTAGCCAAAGAGGTTAAGCAGTTCGTAGAGGAAAATAAATTCCCTCACCCCCTTTTTAGCAAAGGTGGGTTGAGGCGGGATTTAATCCGGATAATCTGCGTTTATTCGCGCCCTATAATCTTCCCCCACCCCTTCTTTAAAAAAGAAGGGGATAATTAAGGGGGAAGAATTTATCATTCAGAATTGATTTCGATTCTATTTTTGTAGTTCAGGCAAAATAGATTCAAAATAATCGAGAATTTGTGGATTCATTAAAGCATCACGGTTAGTAACTGGCCGGCCATTAACGATATTGGTAACCGCGCTCTCCACTTTTTTCATATTCAGTGTATAAGGGACGCCCGGCGTTTCCAGAATAACCGCCGGCACATGGCGCGGAGAAGCCTGTTCGCGCAATGCTTTCCTGATCTTGTTCTTTAACTCTTCCGTCAATTGCTTTCCGGGCCGCATTTGGACAAAAAGCACAATCCTCTGATCTCCTTTCCAGTTCTGCCCTACCACCACACTATCAGCAATTTCCTCTATCTTATCCAGCACGTTATAAATCTCGGCCGTACCGATGCGCACTCCCGATGGCTTTAAGACCGCATCAGATCTTCCGTAAAAGGTGATCCCCCCTGTATCGCTATGGTAAACAATATAATCGCCATGGCGCCAGACATTAGGATAGACTTCAAAATACGCGCTTCTATACTTTTCTCCATTAGGATCATTCCAGAAGTAGAGGGGCATGGAAGGAGCCGCAGCTTCACAGACTAACTCTCCTTGTTGATCATAAATTTCTTTACCCTTTTCATCATAAGCTTTTATCTTCATGGCTAAAGCTGGACCTTGTAACTCTCCAGCATAAACCGGCTGAATGGGACTGCCAGCCGCAAAGCATCCGTTAATATCCGTCCCTCCCGATATGGAATTAAAATGTAGATCTTTTTTAATCTCTTGATAAACATATTCAAATCCTTCGGCGGAAAGAGGCGAGCCGGTCTGGGAAATTTCTCGCAAAGCTGAAAGGTCATAGTTCTTTCTGGGCTGAAACCCTTGGCTTTTTATGTAATTAATGTAACTAGCGCTGGTACCAAAGATAGTAATTTTTTCATCCTGGACAAGCTTCCAGATGGCTCCGTCATCTGGATAACTGGGGTTACCATCATAAAGGACTACGGTAGCCCCTACTCCCAAAGAGCTAAGTAACCAGTTCCACATCATCCAACTACACGTAGTTATATACATTATCCTATCTTCTCTTTTTAAATCCGTATGGAGAATTAGTTCTTTTAAATGGTTGATGAGGATGCCCCCCGCTCCTTGGACCATGCATTTGGGCTTGCCGGTAGTGCCCGAAGAGAACATGATATACACAGGGTGATCAAAGGGCAGTTGGGCGAACTCCAAGGGTGGCTCTTTTTCTTTGGCCAAAAAATCTTCGAACCAAATTGCGTTGGGAATATGCTTCAGGTCTGGTTTTTCGTCAGTATAGGCAGTAACCACCACTTGCTCAAGAGAAGGAATACCTTTGACTACTTCAGCAGCATTTACTAAGGAGTTAAAAATTTTCCCTTTGTAATAATAACCATTTACGGTGAATAACACTTTCGGTTCAACTTGGCCTAAGCGATCAAGAGCAGCTTGCGAACCAATGTCTGTAGCGCATGAGGACCAAACAGCTCCTATGCTGGTGGCTGCTAACATTGCTATAGCGGTCTCCATTAGGTTGGGCATATAAGCCACCACGCGGTCCCCGGGTTTTACGCCTATCTCCCGCAAAGATTTAGCCAAGCGGGCGACAGTAAAATATAGCTCCCCATAACTCATTTGACGGTATTTCTGCGTTTCACCTTTAAAGATAAAGGCCAAACGATCATCCCGATAGCGCAATAAATTCTCAGCGAAGTTAAGATAGGCGCCGGAAAACCATTTAGCTCCGGGCATTTTTTTCACATCGTCCACGACCTGATTATAACCACGAGAAGCTTTAATCTCAGCAAAATCCCACATGCGCGCCCAAAAGTCAGGGATATGCTCGATCGACCATTTATACAATTCTCGATAATTCTTAATGTTTTGATGATGTTTACCGTTCACATATTCGATAAATCGGGTAATGTTTGCTTTTCTTATTCTTTCTGGAGTTGGCTGCCAAAGTGGGGTCTTCATGTTTTATTCCTCCTAATTTATTTAAATTCGCCTGGCCATAAACTACTCGAAAAATAGCAAAGAAAAAAACAAATGACAAGGCCAAACTTATCCTCCGCTCACGGGAGGTAAAATTTTGATCACATCTCTTTCATAAACCTTGTCTTTTATTTTAAGAATCTCGTCTCCCCGCACCAAAATAACAAAAAAATTAGTAATCTCACCTCCTTCTTTTTGCAAGTAGGCTTGGAAAGAAGGAATCTTCTCGGCCAAAATTCTTAAAAAATCTTGCACGGCCACTGGGGAACTGATTCTAATTTCCATCTCTTGTTTACCGGAAATTTCATCGAAAGGTTTAAAAAACTGGACCTTTGCCATTACTTGGCCTCCGTTTTTAACATTTTATAGTCATGGTCTTATTTTTTTCCTGCCCATTATATAAAAATACCCTTCTTCATCCATGCGCGCTAAATCCCCGGTATGCAACCACCCCTCCCGCAGGACAAGATTGGTAATTTCAGGCCTGGAAAAATATTCTTTCATCACCTGTGGTCCCTTAATAATTAACTCACCTATCTCCCCTATAGGCAACTCCCTCTGTCCGCTCTGGGGGTCAACGATTTTGGCTTCCGTATCGGGTAAAGGAAGGCCAATAGAACCTGGTTTGCGCTTTCCTAAAATTGGCTGAGCATGGGTTAAGGCTGCAGCTTCAGTTAAACCATAAGTTTCGCACACCTTTCGACCCACTTTTCTTTCAAAGTTTTCCCTGTCTTCTTCGGGAAGCACATCTTCCCCTGACCAGCAAACTTTTATATCCTGGACATGAAATTTTTCCAAACCAAGATAGGTGGAAAACCTGGCAATCATGGCCGGATGCGCCGGGAAGAAATACGGTCTATATTTCTTAAACAAAGGAAGTACTTGATTAATCTCAAAATGGGGAAAAAGGATGATGGGTGCTTTTAAATAAACAGGCAACATCATCCCCAGGATAAATCCGTAAGGGCGATGAAAGGGAGCTACCGAGAGAAAGGGCCCGGCTACTTTCTCTGGAGCTCCAATCCAGGCTTTAATTTGCCAAATGTTGGCTAGCAAATTTTTATGAGTCAAAACAACTCCTTTTGCCTGGCCAGTAGTACCCTTAGTAAAAAAGATCGCCGCTTCCTTGGCCGAATGTGCACCTTTCTCCGCGGGGATGGAGGGTAATTGCTGCCCTTTTTTCAGAAAATCTGCATAAGGATATACTTGCGGTCCCGGCAATACTTTAACATAAATTCCTCTTCCCTTGGCGGCTAATTGGAAAAAATAATTTTTAGGAAAAGATAAATAGTCTTTAACTCCTGTAATTATAAATTGCCTGACTTTGGTCTCGGGGAAAATATGCTTGATCCGGCGCCACACCAAGTCCAAAATTAACAAAAATTCTATCTGCGCTTCCTTAAGTTTTCTTTTTATCTCTTCCGCTTCCTCCAGAGGATCGAAAAGAACAGCTACTCCCCCAGCTTCTATCGCTCCGAATACACCGACTATAGTTTGGGGCATATTAGGCAGGATAACGCCCAGTCTTTCTCCGGACGCAAACCCTAAAGAAGTTAATGCCTGAGCAAACTGGCGCGTGTGGTTTTGCAGGCTTCTATATTTTAATTTGCTCCCGAAAAATACGACAGCCACTTCTTCAGGAAAATTATGGGCTGACTCCCTCAGCAATTGGGACACTAAAATCTCTGGGTAAGAAAGGTTGCTCGGAACATGAGGATCATAAAATTTTAACCAAGGATTCTCCATTGTTTTCCTTCTTTCCCCCGCCAAGCTCGCTAACAACGCAGATCTTAATATTATTTTTTTATTTCCAAGAACCAAGCCACAAAACGATCTAAACCTTCTTCGATCTTTGTTTGCGGCGAATAATTAAGCATCTTTTGCGCTTTGCGGATATCGGCAAAAGTAATGGTTACATCTCCGGGCTGCGGAGGGAAAAACTCCAAATGGGCCTTTTTCCCTAAGCGCTCTTCCAAAGCGCGCACCAATTCTAATAGGCTAATTGTGCGGGATTCTCCAACATTATAAATTTCATAACCATGTTCTTTTTTTAAAGCAGCCATAGTCGCTTGTAAGGCATCATCAATATAAGTATAATCCCGGCGGGTATTCCCATCACCAAAAATAGGGACTTTCTGCCCTTCATAAATTAAACGGCTAAAATAATGGATAGCCATTTCCGGTCTTTGCCGAGGACCATATACTGTAAAATAGCGCAAACAAGCTATATCGAAATCATAAAGGTGGTGATAAGTGTAGCAGATAAGCTCTCCGGCTTTTTTAGTGGCGGCATAAGGAGAAATAGGGTTATCAACTCTGTCCTCTTCGGCAAAAGGAATTTTAGGATTATTTCCATAGACGGAGGAAGAAGAAGCGAAGATAAATTTCCTTACTTGAAATTGGCGGCAGGTTTCTAAGAGGTTAAGAGTGCCGCGGATGTTGACTTCTGTGTATAATAACGGATCTTTTATTGAAGGCCGCACTCCGGCCCGCGCCGCCAGATGCACAACTTGGTCAATCCTTTCTGCGGCGAAAATTTCCTTTAATTTATCAATATGGCGCAGATCGCCCAGGAAGAGGCGAAAATTAGGCTCTTTCATGGCCTTAGCTAAATTTCGGCGTTTCTGTCCAGGATCATAAAAATCGTCAAAATTATCCAAACATATTACCCGATGGCCTTCTGTTAGTAAACGCTCGACCAAATGAGAACCTATAAAACCTGCGCCGCCAGTTACTAGAACATTCATTATCTTTCTCCTTTATCCGCCAATTCCCTAATCTCCCACCATGGCTCTGCCCATTGAGCCAAAGGAAGCGCAAGGGAAAATATAATATTCTGAGCTCCTTTTTTACAATCTTCGGGAAAGAAAAGCTATTACCTCAAAATGATAAGTCTGCGGAAACATGTCTAAGGCCTGAATTTTTTGCAACTCATATCCCCAGCTAAGCAGTAGTTTCAAGTCGCGCACCAAAGTGGGGGGCTCGCAAGATACATAAATAATTTTTTGGGGATGTAGCTCAACCGCTAATTTAAGCACCTTCTTTCCCGCTCCGGCCCGCGGTGGATCTAAAATTAGCACATCGATCCTGTCTATATTTTTCTTCAATTTGGCTAATTCTTCTTCGGCCAAGCCTAAGAGAAATTGGCAATTTTTTAACCTATTTTTAGACGCATTTTGGCGCGCCAAATTTATAGCAGATTCATTGGCGTCTATTCCCCAAACTTCTGGCGCTACCTGTGCTAAAGGGAGAGTAAAGTTCCCTAAGCCACAAAAAAGATCAAGGACTCGCTCTTTTCCTTCTAATTCTGCCCACTCTAAGACCATTTTGATTAATTGCTGATTTACTCCTAAGTTTACCTGGACAAAAGAATCATAACTGGCCTGTAAAAAAACGCTTTCCTTACCCGGGGCTCCTAAAAATTTATAGTCCAAAAGCATTTCTCCCGCGGTAAAATTTCTTTTGCCCTCAACTATAACGCCCTTGAGCTGGGGAACATTGGTTATTAGCTTATTAACAAGCTTTTCTGTGATATTATTAACAGCTTGAAGGAAAATTATTCCTTTACCTTCCGCTGGGCTCACCTGCACTTCTAAATTTTTAATAAATAACCCTGCTTCTTTCTCAGTCCACTCCCTTACCCCAGCCAAAATCAAATTAGCCAAGGGATGCAGAAGGGGGCATTCTTTGATTTCCGCTATTTGATGACTCTTCCGCCCATAGAAACCCAAGATCTGTTTACCTAATTTCTGGGCTCCTTTTAATTGAGCCCGAATCCGATAGCCGCGATCTTCTGGTGAAGGAAACAAGGAATAAATTTTACAGGGACTGTCTTTAGCTAAAAGAGGAGTTAAAAATTCTTTGAGCATCTGCTCTTTAATCAATAACTGTTCTTGATAAGCCAGATGTTGATAGTGACAACCTCCGCATTGGCCGAAAAGATTACAGAAAGGGCTTTGCCGCAGGGGAGAAACCTCCATAATTTCGCGCAATATGGCCACGGCATAATTCTTTTTTTCACTGGCAATTTCTCCAATTACTCTCTCGCCCGGAACAGTGTAGGGCACAAATATAATCTTTCCGGCAACTCGGCCCATGCCCCAGCCACCGTAGGCCATCTTTTCAATGATCAGCTCAACTTCTTTCATTCCTTCTTGCATTCCTTAATTCATAGTCTTCGTCCCTCAGGAGGAAAGAGAGATAGATAAGGGAGCGCACGTTTCATTTAGACGGAAATACCAGACCAGAAGATGTCTTTAATTTTTCTTTAGCAAATCCGGTACACTTCCAAATAGGATGTTTGCGCACTAATTCAGATTGACGGTAAATCACCACATCCTCCACTTTGGCGCAAGATTGGAATAAAGAAGCCACATCCTCCGGTAAATTCTCTTGATTTTCACTAAAAAAAATTGCCCGGGATCCATTGGGCGGAGCATTCCCTGCGGATAAATTGTTAATCCGCAGGGGAGCATGCCATTGATAAACGGGGTATCTTCGTTGCGTATAAAACATGGCCTCCCCTACTAGCTGATGTTGCGGAGTAAGCAGGAAGACTTGATCTCCTTTTCCATTAGCTCTGGCTACTTCTAAAATTCTTTCTCCTAAAATCCTCCATCCTTTTAACTGACTTGTAGGATCATGGGCTGGGGAGAGCGGAATTATTCGATAGAATGGCTGCAGATGGGCCACCACCGTACTCAGCAAAGAGACAAACACAGCGACCCCAACTAAACCTTTAGGAAAACTTTTCCATTTTCCCCATTTCTCCTTTAGCAGCCAAATTAAAGCTATTACAGCCGAGAAGTAAGCTAAAGCTGGCCAATTGGCCTCCACTTTGGAACGTAAGCTGGCATAAGCAAAAAAAGCAAGCACCGGAGCAGAAGTCCAGAAGAGGAGGAGCAAATTGATCTGTCCCTTAAATCCTTGGCCGCCGGCATAGATCATTGACCAGATCAACAATAGGAAAAGTAAAGGAGAAACTACGCCCGCTTGGCCGGCCCAAAAATCCCCAAAAGTCCGCCAACCAGCGCCTTCTTTTAGCTCTAAGCCATGAGCGAATTGCATGCGGAAAGAGATCCACTCATGTTGGTAATTCCATAAAATTACCGGCGAAAAAATTAGCAGGCCAATAACAAAAGCCAAATAAGGTTCTTTACTCTGTAACCATTTCCTTCCTTGGGGATAGGAGAGCAAAAAGAAAAAAAGGCTAGGACCTAAAAGGACCATGGTATATTTAGCCAGAAGCCCCACACCAAAGACTATTCCCCCTGCATACCAAAGAATCTTCTTCTCTCCATTTATGGCCTTCCCCAGAAGATAAACTGCTAAAATCCAGCACAGGCCTTGGGGACCATCTGGAGTAACGATTACGGCTCCGGTGGCCATGAGCAAAATAATATTCATTAAGCAAGCTGACCAAAAGCCGATCGCAGCATCTTTAAACATTTCGCTACCCAACTTATATATAAAGAAAGCCGAGAGCGTTCCCATAATTACCCAACCCAGGCGCACTCCCAGCTCAGTGTCTCCAGCCAATTTAGTAGAGAGCCAAATTATAAAGGCCACTAAAGGGGGATGATCATAATATCCCCACTGCAATTGTTTCGACCAAGTCCAGTAATAAGCCTCATCTGGAGCTAATTCAATTATCTGGATATAAAAAAGGCGGAAAAGAGTAACCCCGATGAGGAGAAGAAAAAGAAGAAGGCGATATTTTTGGCCTGGGTCAGCTCTTAATTCTGCATGCATAGGGGGAATAAATCTCTTTGCTCATTTATCTGGATAAGCGCGGTAGCGCCAGCGAATCTTAATCATTTTTAATAAAGTATCCACCATTATGCGCCAATTAAAAGTGGATTTTCCCGCTTTTCTCTCGGCCAACACATAGGGTACTTCTTTAATCCTAAATTTGTGCCGGTGGGCTTTATAAAGCACCTCTTCCACTACCGAAGGACCTGTGGAAATAATATCGTTCAAATTAATAGCCTCTAATACTTGGCGGCGAAAAATACGATAACCCGAGGTACAATCTCGATAGGGTAACCCCAGGATCAAGCGAATATAAAAATTCGCCATGCGGGTAATCCATTTGCGTAAAAAATGCCGCCCGCACTCCCCGCCCCCGGAGACTAACCGTGATCCTATGAGTAAATCGCAATCGTTCATATGGCTCAAAAAATAAGGAATATAAGCAGGAGAATGAGAAAAATCTGCATCCATTTCGATGACCAAGTCTGCTTGCTGAGCTAACGCATATTTGAACCCCACAATTCCCGCTGTGCCTCGTCCTCTTTCCTTCCGCCGCACTATTAAATGAATTCTTTGATCGCCTTTGCCCATATTTTCTACAATACCTGCCGTTCCATCTGGAGAGTTATCATCAACCACCACCACCTCAATTTCTGGGCCTTGTTTTAAAATTTCCTGCAAAAGTTTTTCTATGTTCAGGGCTTCATTATAAGTAGGAATCATGGCCATTATTTTCATGAAGGCCCCTCCCAACGCCTGGTAATCTTGCCCAAGGAGACATTCCCGGCCAAAAGAGCTGCCAGCCCAGTAAAAATCTCCACTAAGGAGGCTAAACCATGCAAGATGATGGCGTAGCTCAAAGCAACTTCTTTACTGATCTGAAAAGAGGTGAGTACCAAAATCACTAAATAATGATAAGTACCCAAAGCGCTGGGAGAAGAAGGGATAATCTTCCCCAGGGCCACGAAAATAACGACCATCACCGCAGCCTTAAAGGGCAAAGAAAGGGAAAAAGAATACATAATCAAATAAGCAAATAAAGCCGACATAATCCACATGGGTATGAGCATGGCCAGAGCATAGAACAGATAACGTCCGGTAACCACCCGGAGTCCCTGCACAAAATTAGCGGCTAAGCTTTGGCCTTTGGGGCGTATGCGCGCGGGCAAAAATTTGCCGATTCGCCACAGCCAATTAAGAAAATCCTCTTCCCGCCGCATAACTAAAAAAATTAGAAAGATTAAGCTTAGGGCCACTAATCCTACGGTAGTTCCAGTAATGCGCAACCATTCGGGAAGGTTTACCCCTGGCAAAAGAAGTAATAAAAAAATTAATAGTACTATTATATCTAAAAGGTGTTCGACGCCCACGGTGGAAAGGACCAGACTCTTGGGCAGTTTTTCTTTTTCCCCTAAGAGATAAGCCCGGGCTAATTCACCCATTTTGGCCGGGAAGAGATTGTTGACCATTAAACCGATAGTCAGCACACTTATGGTGGCTGTCAGAGGAACATCTCGGCGCGTAGGATATAACAAAAATTTCCACGCCGCTCCTTTAAAAAAAAAGCACGTAAATTGGATAATTATAGCCGGGATGATGAAAAGAATATCGAGGGATTTCAATGAAGCCCACAAGATTTGGTAATCAATTTTATAGATGGATAAATAAACGGCCGCCGCACTAATGATTAAACCCACCCAGAGCTTTAAGTGTTCCCGAAAAACAGAGGTCATGGAGAATCAATCTCCTTTTCCTAATTGCTGTCCGATGATTTTTTTTATCTTTTGCATCACCTCCTCTGGCGTAATGACTTCCATACAATTTGGCGAAATAGCGCATCTTCTCCGGTAACATGGCCCACAGGGCAGACTTGTTTTCACTATTTCCCCCCGCCCGTAGAGCTCGATCTCCTGCGCGCAGGTAGGACCAAAAATGGCTACTACGTATTTTTTAAGGGCTATACCTAAATGAAGAGCTGTCGTATCACCGGTAACAATAATGTGGCATAAATTAATTAAGGCGGCAAATTGGGTCAAGGTATTGTGGCAACCTGTATCAATTACGGTCTGGCCATATATTTCCATTATAGCGGCATTGCGCTCTTGCTCTTTCGGTCCACCGAGTAATAAAATGCGCACGGTCGGTTCCTTCTGCAATTTTTTAATCAACTCGCCGTAGCCCTCTATGGTCCAAGCTTTATTGGCAAAAACATCTCCGGCCCCGGTATTCAAGCCCACTATTACTTCCCCTTTTTTAAAACCAGCTTGCTGCGCAAACTCTGCAGCAAATTTTTCATCCTCGGGAGAAAGAGAAAGCAGATATTCTTCTTTATGGTATGGCAAATCGGCCATTTCAAATATAAGCTCAGGGTAAGTTTTCTTGTTTTGATAAAATTTTAAATGGTCGTCGAGGCCAAGAAGGAAAGCATAGTCACTCCCTTTATTCAACGGGTAAACATTCCCTACGTCACTCAGTCCAAAACCCTTTTTCTCTTGCGCCTTCACTTTCGACACCAAAGCTGCCCCGCGAGCCTCCTTCTCCAGACCAATAACCAAATCAAAACTCTCGCTTTCTAAGGGAAACAAGTTAGCAAATTCATAAGGAAGAAGCCGGTCGATTAAAGGGTTATTTTTTAACAGCGGATAAGCTTCTTTATCAACTACCCAAGTAATGTGGCTTTGCGGATACGCTTTTTTCAGGCCAGTAAGCAAAGGAGTAGTCCGCAGGACGTCGCCAATGGCCGCGAGTTTAACGATTAAAATCCTTTTGCCCATGGGACTATAATGAGGGCAGCCTGGACAGGTTCTTTGGAATCGGCAAGGGCGGTCACCAAGAAAATATCGGCAGTCTAATCTCCAAGAAATCATAAGTAATTTAATTTACTTCTCTTTCCATCTTGGCCACTATTTCTCAACTTTCCTTCTTCCCCAATAACTAGAAAATCCCTATTTTTTCTTTTCTGGCAAGCGGTCAAATTGGTAAAACTGCATGGTAAAGCTTCCGCGGCCTTGACTCAGCGAACGCAGATCAGTAGAGTAACCGAACATTTCGCGTAAGGGCACAAAAGCCAAGATAACACTAACTTTCCCTCGGGATTGAACCTGTTCAATCCTCCCCTTGCGGGCACTAAGATCGCCGATGACTTCTCCCAAGAATTCTTCTGGCACTACCACTTCGGTCTTCATTATAGGTTCTAACAAAATGGGTTGGCCCTTTTGACAGCCCTCCCGAAAAGCCAGAGCGGCGGCGATCTGGTAAGCTAAGGGGGAAGATTGGTTCTCTCGAAAAGTCCCTCCCCGCAGGGTAACACGCAAATCAACTACCGGATATCCGGAAATTACTCCATTGGTTATTGATTCCCGCACCCCAGCTTCAATTGCTGGAATAAATTCTTCTGGAATCGCGCCGTCCTTCATATCTTTACAAAATTCAAATCCGGCGCCCCGCGGCTTTGGTTCTAAGAAGAGGCGCACATGACCAAAATGCCTAACACCTTCTATTTCTCTTTCAAACTTTCCTTCCCCTTCCGCTGGTTGAGTTATAGTCTCTCGATAGACTACCTGGGGCCTACCCATGTTTACAGCCACGCCAAAATCGTCCAGCAGGCGGCGCACAATCACTTCCAGATGAAGTTCACCCATGCCCGAGATTATTGTTTGCCCAGTATCTTCATCAAGTTTAACGCGGAAGGTAGGGTCTTCTTCCATAATTTTTTGTAAAGAAAATTCCAACTTCTCTTGATCGGCGCGGGTTTTCGGCTCTATGGCCATAGAAGTAACTGGTTCATAAAATTCTATCCGCTCCAAGATAATCGGTTTTTCTTCGGCACATAAAGTGTCACCGGTAGTAGTTTCTTTCAAACCGGCCGCCGCTACTATATCGCCCGCGCGCACTTCGGCTATCCTTTCCTTTTTATTGGCATGCATGCGGAAGAGGCGAGCTACCCGCTCTTTTTTCCCTTTGGTAGAATTATAAACTTCCTGTTCTGGTTTTAAAGTGCCGGAGTAAACGCGAAGATAAGTTAGTTTCCTTCCTTCATCCATCATAATCTTAAAGGCCAAGGCGGCCAGTGGCTCTTTTTCTGAACTCAGCCGAGTTTCCTGTTCTCCAGTTAAGGGATTATAACCCGTAATCGGCGGAACATCCAAAGGAGAAGGAAGGTAATCCACGATAGCATCCAAAAGAGGTTGAATACCTTTATTGCGCAAAGCAGCGCCACAAAGTACGGGCACTAACTCGAATTTTAAAGTAGCCTGCCTTAAAACTGCTTTGATTTCTTCGACAGTTATTTTTTCTCCGCTAAGGTATTTTTCCATGAGCAGATCATTTTTTTCGGCTAAAGTCTCTAAGAGTTGGTCCCGAAATTTTTGGGCTTCAGCGGAAAAATCATGGGGAATCTCTATTTCGTGAAAAGTGGCCCCCAAAGTCTCCTCGTCCCATATTACGGCTTTCATTTTAATTAAATCTATCACCCCTTGAAATCGGTCTTCGGCCCCCCAAGGAATCTGCACCAAAGCAGGTCGCGTGCCTAATTTTTCCTTCATCATGGCCACCGTGCCGAAAAAATCCGCTCCCACTCGGTCCATCTTGTTAACGAAAGTTAGCCGCGGGACTTTATACTTATCAGCCTGATGCCATACTGTTTCGGATTGAGGCTCTACACCATTGACGGCATCAAAAACGGCAATGGCTCCATCCAAAACGCGCAAACTTCTCTCTACTTCAATCGTAAAATCCACATGGCCCGGCGTATCGATGAGATGAATTTCGTATCCTCGCCAAGGGAAGGTAGTCACTGCCGATGTAATCGTTATGCCTCTTTCTTGCTCTTGCGGCATCCAATCCATCACTGCTTCCCCATCATGGACCTCGCCCATCTTATAGGATCGGCCTGTATAATAAAGAATGCGCTCCGTAACAGTAGTCTTGCCGGCATCAATATGGGCCATGATGCCGATATTACGAATTCTGTTTAATCTCCCTTTAGGTGGTGGAGACATTAGCTTTTTCTACCTTCCCGTCACCAAAATTTATAACATTCACTTTGCTCTCTGAGAGCAAAGACCAATCCGTTTTCCCCCAGCAATGAATGCCCACCAACGCTCCTTGAGCTTGCCCAGCGGTAATTACCTCTTTCCAGGTTTTCCTGATGACCTCGGCAGAAACGGAGAAAAAAGCCATCTCCCGTTCATCAGCAAAGAAAATTTCCCCTCTTTCTTCGTCATAATTTAAGAATGGTAAGCCAAGGCTGACCTGGGTAATCATATTTTCTAAAGGAGAATATTTAGAGAGTTGGGGCCAGAAAGGAGTATCTGGCAAAAAAACTGTGATGAGATTTATGGCGCGGGCTAAGTCCTGGTGAGGCAGGCTGCCTACGACGGTGGCTGATAATGCTGGAAGAAAATCCGCTTCCATTTCCCAATCTTTCCCAAAGAATCATCATAATTAAAGAAAATGACTTGATTTCTTTAAGTTTTTATATAGCATTTTTACATTGATTGTCAAGACAAAAGGCGACTGGCTTTCAATCACTTTTATCATCGATACTTAATGCAGGTGGGAGAGAAGTAGGCTTAGCTCAAAAGAAGAACCACCAGAAGAAACGACCCAAATGCCAGCCCTAACCCCTCTTTTCTAAAGAGGGGTTAGGGCAGATTATTTAACTCTTCATTTGTTCCAAGGTAGCTTTAGCGGCATTGAACATAAAGGCGGTATCGGTAGAGCAAGCCAGAACAGTCATACCTTTAGCCCGCCATTTTTTTATTGCCTCTATACTCCCAATGTGAATGCCGGAAGCTTTCTGGTTTCGGCGGGCAGACTCAACTACTTTCCCAATGGCTTCTTGGATAATCTCAGAATTTAACTGATCTGGAATCCCGAGAGAAACAGAAAGGTCATTCGGACCGATCAGCCCCACATCAATACCCTCCACGCTTAAAATTTCGTCAATGTTTTTAATCGCCTCTTTAGTCTCAATTTGAGCAATGAGCAAGGTATTTTCATTTGCTTCTTTCATAATACTCGCGGCCGGGCGAGGCCGAAAATCCGTCATCCCAGTTTGCGCCCCTATTCCGCGCTGGCCTAAAGGAGCATATCTGCCAAAGCGAACTAAAGCTTCCGCTTCTTCCTTTGTGGAAACCATAGGAACCATGACACCTTCGGCCCCGGCATCGAGGACTCTGGAGATGAAAAATGTCTCCAGGCGAGGGACGCGGATGAGCGGAGCGATTCCCGCTGACTTAGCCCCTCGAATTAAATCTGCTACAGTCTCCATGTTATAGCAACCATGCTCCATGTCAATGAAACAGAAATCATACCCCGCCGCGGCAAAAACACATGGTGCTCCTGGGTCCCGAGAGAGACGAATCATCATGCCGTAAACACATTCTCCGGCCAGAATTCTTTTGCGTAACCCAGCCCAACTCATAGCTTCCTCCTCTCAAAATTTTTTTTTACGCCAATTATCTTCTGGGACCTTCCCTTAAAAAACATTTTAACCTCCAGATCCTCGATGGCAATTTAACTTACCCTAACTTACCTACATCCTTTTTATCTGATTTTTTGTTATTCCAATTTAATGTTGAACTCTTTTATCAATCTTCCGTATTGTTCAAAACCATCTTTAAGATACTTGGCAAATTCAGCCGGCCCTTGATACATTACCGGCTGGCCGATGTTCTTCATTTCCCGAATAAATTCTGGATCTTCACATACCTTCTTGAACCGTTCAGCCAAGTACTTGACCACTTCTGGAGGAGTTCCCTTGGGGGCGGCTACCCCTTTCACAGAACCAACGGTGACCACATCATAACCCAATTCTCTAAACGTAGGTACATCAGGAAGAGCCGGATCCCTCTGTTCTAAAGCCACTCCCACGGGGATTAGACGCTTGGCCTTAATATGGCTCATAATCTCTGAAGGATGATTTGCTCCTATATCAGTTTGCCCGCCGACAATGGCCGTTACTGACTCTGCTCCTCCCCGGAAAGGAATGGTTACTATTTTAAGACCTGTAGCTTTGCCGAGAGCCTGAAAAGTGATGTCCACTGACCCGGCTTTAGTCGATACAGATGCCGTCACCTGGGGCTTTTTCTTACCCCATTCCACGAATTCTTTAAAATTCTTATAAGGAGCATCAGCTCTGATTACCATGGCCACCGAATGGACAGAAAGGCGACAAATCGGTATTAAATCTTCGAAGGTTTTATAAGGCAATTTTTGGAAATGAGGCATGACTAAATCATGGCCAGAGCCGTAGCCCACATAAAGGGAATAGCCATCAGGCCTGGAGCGAACCACGCCTTCCGTACCGATCACCCCGCCTCCTCCCGGCTTATTAACCACCACTAAAGGTTGATCAAAGTACTTGGGTGCATATTTAGCCACTAAGCGCGCGAGTACATCGGTAGACCCACCCGCCGCAAAAGGAACAACCAATTCAATAGGTTTAGTGGGATACTTCTCGGCCGCTCCCCCAAGCGCCGGAGTAAGTAAACTCATCCCTATTGCTACCATTATTAAAACCATTTTAAACTTTTTCATTTTCTTCCTCCTTTCTTTAGTTTACTTTTAAAGTTCTACCACCTTTGCCACAAGTGGGGTATTTTCTCTAAATATCCCCACCCTTATTTCTCCTTTATTTCCAGGCCATTCTAACTATCTGAAATAAAATGAAGAGAATGAGAAAAGTCATGAGCGTGCCTGAAATGGGTCGTTGGAAAAAGATCCACGGACTACCCGCAGACATAAGCAGAGATTGCCGCAAAGCCGGCTCCATGATCCTGCCCAGCACAAAAGCCAGAATAAGGGGCCCGGGCTGTAAATCAACTTTTCTAAACAAATAACCAATTACCCCGAAGACTCCCATAACATAAATATCGAAGACCGTGTTGCGGATGCTATAAACTCCGATGCAGCAGAAGAGAACAATAATAGGCGCCAGAATAGCATAAGGAACCCGCAATAGTTGCACCCACATCCCCACCAAAGGCAGGTTGAGAATCAGCAGCATTACATTACCGATATACATGGAAGCCACTACTCCCCAAAAAAGGTCAGGGTGTTCGGTAATGAGAAAAGGACCTGGCTGAACCCCTTGAATTAGGAGAGCGGCAAAAATCATAGCGATAGCTGCATTACCAGGGATACCCAAAGTCAATAGGGGTATGAAAGAAGCACTGGCTGCCGAGTTATTTGCCGATTCTGGTCCAGCTACTCCTTGGATGGCGCCTTTTCCAAACTGCTCCGGAGTTTTGGAAAGCTTTTTTTCTACGGCATAAGATACTAAAGAGGAAATAACTGCTCCTCCTCCAGGAAGAATGCCGATGATAAAACCGATAAAGGAGCCCCGCATAATTGGCCACTTCGAGTCAGCCCAATCTTTTAAGGTAGGAAATACGTTGGTTATTTTTCGGGAAACTAATTCTGTAGATAGCTTCTTTTCCAGGTTAATCAAAATTTCACCAATGCCGAACATACCCATGGCCAGAGTCACAAAGTCAATACCCTCCTGCAGCATAAATAGACCCCAAGTGAACCTTATCGCTCCGGAAATCGGATCGAGTCCCACTGCTCCCAGGAGCAGACCCAAGACCACCATTATCAGGCCTTTTAAAATCGAACCCTCGCCAATAAGAGTGGCCATGAGTAGCCCAAATAAGGTGAGGGCGAAATATTCGGGAGGCCCAAACTTTAAGGCAAATTCGGCTAAAGGAGGAGCAACAAAAGTAAGACCGATAACCCCAATCGTGCCCGCAATAAAAGAGCCTATAGCGGCAATACCCAAAGCCGGACCAGCCCGCCCCTGAAGAGCCATTTGGTAGCCATCGATGCAAGTTACTACAGATGCCGCCTCGCCAGGTATGTTCACGAGGATGGAAGTAGTGGATCCACCGTACATTGCTCCGTAAAATATGCCGGCCATCATAATTATGGAAGTAACGGGAGAGCCAATTTTAAAACTAATAGGCAGAAGGAGGGAAATAGTTGCTGCAGGTCCTAATCCGGGGAGCACTCCCACCATTGTTCCCAACAAAGCCCCGATTAAGGCAAAGAGGAGATTCACCGGGCTAAAGGCAATGCCAAATCCTGAAATCAAGCCCTGAAACAAATCCAAAAATTCGCTCATGAATTCCTCTATTTTGCTAATATCCCTTTGGGTAAGGGAACATCTAATAGGAGATTAAAAATAAGGTAGAGCACAACCGTAGTCGCTATAGAGACCATAATAATCGTTTTCCAATTAAGTCGCTCGATACCCGCCATCCAAACAAGCAAGAATAAAAAAGTTGAAGTTATAAACCCCAAAGAATTTACCAGAATAGCATAAGCAGTAAGAATAACTAATCCCAGCAGAGGCCTAAGCCAACTGTGTCTTTCCCAGAAGGGGAAAGGTACTTTATCTTTTGCCCAATTTTGAAAAATTAAAGCAAGAGAAAAAAGAGCAAGGACGATGGCTAATAAAAAAGGGAAAAAGCCCGGCCCTGGTCGGTGGAGGCTTCCCATCGAAAGATTAATAGAACCATAGATAGTCATGCCACAGATGAAGAGAAGCACGTAGCCAGTTATCCGATTCCACTTATTAATAAAATTTCCTCCTCTCTACAAAAGCCATTAAATAATTATTAGCCTACGCCTCAAAAAAGTGTCAAGAAGAAACTGGAGAAAGGAAAAGGGGAGATTAAATAAGAGATGCTTTAGAAATATTTAAATGATCTGGATGAACTTTTCTCATACTTCTAAATATTTTTGTCGTGCTTCTGGATTGGCTTGTAATTCCTCTGTTGTGCCCACAAATCCGATGTGCGCCTTGCCCATCAAATACACCCGGTCGGCCAAAGATAAAGCTACTTTGAGATTGTGTTCTACTAAGAGAATAGAAACTCCGGCTTTATTTATATTCTCCAATATATCCCGCACCTCTTTGACCAGAAGGGGAGCTAAGCCTTCGGTAGGTTCGTCAACTAAAAGGAGCTCCGGATTTCCCATTAATGAACGACCGATCGTTAGCATTTGTTGCTCCCCTCCAGACAAAAATTTTCCTTTTTGGTTAGCTCTTTGTTTGAGCATAGGAAAATGCTGAAAGATTCTTTCTAATGTCCAAACATGAGGGTCTTGAGCATTGCTTATTTTTCCCCCTTTAATTCCTAAAAACAAATTATCAATTACAGAAAGTTCCGGAAAAATTCTCCTTTCCTCTGGCACATAACCTATACCAACCCGGGCTACTTTAAAAGGAGGAAAACCCGTTATGTTTTTTCCTTTAAATAGCACCGCTCCTGATTTCGGTTTCACCAAGCCCATAATACTTTTCAAAGTGGTACTCTTGCCCATGCCATTCCGTCCTAAGAGGGCCACGATTTCTCTTTCTTCCACATGGAGAGAAATACTTTGTAAAACATGACTTAAACCATAAAAGGTGTTAAGATCTTTTACTTCCAGGAACATTTTTGCCCCATCCATCTTTTTCTAACCGAAGTTTCTCCTTTATCATAATGAAACGCATCTTCCTGAAGGGCATTAATCCGGATCTTTCAAATTTTTAGTTCCCCTAAATATGCTTCTTTAACTGCTTGGTTTTCTCTTATTTCCGCGGGAGCGCCTGTAGCCAAAATCTGCCCATAATTTAATACGGTAATTCTGTCGGCCAAAGAAAAAACTACATCCATGTCATGTTCAATGATAATCAAAGTCTTCCCTTCGGTGAGGCGCCGGATGAGCTCCACTGCCTGCCGCGTCTCATCCCGGGACATTCCGGCAGTTGGCTCATCAAGCATTATTAAATCTGGGTCTGTGGCCAAAGCCAAGCTAATTTCTAAAGACCTATGTTTGCCATAAGAGAGGACGCCAGCCGGCATATTCCCCTCGCCATCGAGATTTATCCGGCGCAGAATCTCTTCGGTTTCGCGAGTAATTTCCGCTAAGCTATCTACCCGCCGAAAAAAATTAAATCTATGCCCCCTTTTAGAAAGCACCGCCAAACGAATATTTTGAAAAGTCGTCAGCCGATCAAAAGTGCTGGTAAGCTGAAAAGAGCGGCCAATACCCAGGCGCGCCAGCTCATGCGGAGGTGTACCCGTAATCTCCTTGCCTTTAAAAAAAATTTGTCCCCGTCGAGGCCGATATGTTCCGGTAATCAAATTAAACAGGGTTGTTTTACCGGCGCCATTTGGCCCGATGATGGCATGCCGTTCTCCTTCTCGCACTTGCAAATTAATATCAAAAAGCACCTGCAGCCCGCTGAAATCATGATAAATCCCCTTTGTTTCCAAAATATTCATGGGAACCTTATCCTCTTTAGTCTTTTAAAACAAAAAATTTTCATCTTTGCTTCAAGAGTTGGATCAAGCCTATAAAACCTCTGGGGAAAAACATAATAATTAATATCAAAATCAGGCCTTGCACTAACTCCACCCGTTCGGTATAGCGGGTGGTGATTTCTAAGAGTACCTCCATTATAGCTGAACCCCATATAGGACCGAAAAAACTGCCCATTCCCCCTACCAAGGTATTAACGATGGGAGCAAAGGAAGTTAAAATCCCCAAAGCGCTCGCGGAAATTAAATTTTGAAATAAAGCAAAAATTGAACCGGCCACGCCGGCAAAAGCTGCGGATACAGTATAGACTACTGCTTTACTTTGGGGTACTTGGTAACCCAAATATTCGACCCTTTTCACATTATCACGAATGCCTACGATTACCTGGCCAAAAGGAGTTTTAACAAAAAACCACATTATCCCCAAACTAACTCCCAAAATTAGCAGAGCAAAATAATAGAAATTTTCCGGGGATTTCATGTCGATAGAAAAAAGACCAGGAAGACTTAAGGGCGGTAAGGGGAACCCACCAATACCATCTTCCCCACCCGTAAGACCCCTTAATTTTAGCGCCATTACAAACATGAGCTGCCCGAATGCCAAATGCAGCATAGCAAAAGCTGCGCCAGACACTCTAATAACTATAGGGCATAAAATAAGAGCAAAAACAGCAGCAGCCAGCATTCCAGCGAATACCGCCGCCAATAAAGGCAAACCAGAAATATGTTTCAAAGCCAGAGCTGTCCCATAACCTCCTACGCCAAAAAACATGGCGTGGCCAAAACTAAAGAGCCCGGTAAACCCCAAGAGCAAATTAAAAGAGACAGAATAAACGGCAAAAATGGCGAAAGTTAAAAATAAATTCGTATAATATATTCCAAACAATTTAGGGTAAAAAAGGAGAAGAAAAAGTATTCCTCCTCCGCAGAGCCATTTTAATTTAATATTCATTCTCTTTCTCCAAAGAGTCCTAAGGGGCGGATGATTAATACTATGGCCATAAAGGCAAACATTAAAAGAGGAGCGAGTTGGGAAACGAATTGCACTCCATAAGAACTCAATAAGCCAAAAATTATGGAAACTATAAAAGCTCCTTTAAGACTCCCAAATCCTCCGGTAATCACTACCACAAAAGCATCCATGCCCATCTGATCTGCCAATCCGGGGAATACAGTTAATATTGGGGCTATGGCTACTCCAGCTATGCCGGCTAACCATATGCCCACTCCAAAGACAAAAGTAGAGACTAAAGGAATATTAATTCCTAAAGCATTGACCATGTCTGCATCCGATACAGCGGCCCGCACTATCTTGCCCAGGCGTGTTTTATACAGGAGCAGAGCCATGATGGCTAAGACAATTAAAGAAAGGAGAATCACAAAGATACGGTAAATCGGGTATTCCAAACCACCTATTGTTATAAGGCCTGATAAATAATTTGGAACTTTAACTGGAAGATTCTCTGTTCCCCAAAAGATTTTCACGGCCGCCAAAATAACTAAAGATACCCCCACAGTTAAAATCAATTGACTCATTAATCCATAAGCATGGATTCTGCGCAAAAGAAATCTTTCTGTGAGAATTCCAAAAAAGGCGGTAACCACTGGGGCTAAAAGTAAGGCCAACCAAAAGTTTCCTGTAAGGAGCAAAAATTGATAACAAAAATAGGCGGCTAGCATGAAAAAGGCCGCATGCGCTAAATTTAAAATGTCCATCATCCCAAAGATCAAAGTTAGACCAGAAGAAACAAGGAAAAGAACCATGCCATAAGCTATTCCATGAATGGCCTGGGCAACATACATTGCTGTTTTAGGATCCATTGTATTCCCCTTCGGCTTGCCCAAGCGCATAGCGCTTAAAATTCTTTTTTCTCTTTATTTCGCTTTGCGCTATGCGCTTAGCTTTAATTTTTTTTAATCTCCCCAATCATTCTTGCCTTTACAACGGTCCAAATTCCGATCCATCTTGGGCAGCACTTTATCTGCAGGAATTCTGTAGCTTGGCCCCCAGTTGGAACAGCCTTCATACCAATGATAAGGAGGGATGTTGAAAGAAATCTTCTGTTGCTCTGGAGGGACATAAATAGCCACATGCAAGTCCTGGATAGCCTTATGATCGCACACCCTCATCTTTATAATTTTCCCAGTTACATACTGATAGGTGTCTCCTTCCCATACTTTGATGATTTTTTCTGGATCAGTGCTTCCGGCTCTGGCAATTACACTCAATAGCCAGTATGTCTGCTGGGTATAAGAGCCGATGTTTCCAGTTCCATGTTTATAAAGTACCGTATTAAAAGGCGCTGTCCATTTAGTCTTCCAGAGGTTATTCCAGGTTTGGTAATATTTAATTTGTTCAGGGGTTTTAAAGAAAGGAGGCTCAGTCCCATACTGACTGAGCTGCACTAAATCTTTCGTTCCCTCTACTCCAACTTCGTGCAAAAAATTGGGTTCGTCTAAGAATATATTAGCGAAAGGAAGCTTAATACCCATCTGTCTGGCTTGTTTCAAAAGATTAGCCGCGTCTGGAATCCAGTCGCCGGTATAAACGACCTCCGCGCCTGAGGCCTTAATTTTAGTTAAATAAGGAGCAAAATCGGTTAAGAAAAGTTTATGATAGTCCTCGCCGACAATCTGGGCTTCAGGGTAGTATTCTTTTAGACCTTTTTTAAAGCCTTCTGCTAAGGAGTGGCCAAAAAGATAATCTTGGCAAAGGATGTAAAACTTTTTCTCCTTTTTTCTTATTTGCCCATAATAATAAGCTAACCCGCGGCCGATTTGCTCTGTGGAGAAGGAAGTCATGAAGGAGTAACGGGTAAAATTTGTAGCATCATAAAGTTCATCTGAAAGAGCAGCTGTGCATTGGGCAATGACTTTATATTTGGCCGCTGTATCATTGATTATTTTCATTAAATGGCTGCCATTAGTACCCCATAAAACATGAACTTTTTCTTGCAGGACCATCCGCTCGCAAATTTTCTTCGTCTGGGCTGGCTCAGACATGTGATCTGCCTTAATCACTTGAATTTTTTTCCTTTTGCCATCCACCAAGATGCCCCCTCTTTTATTAATGTCGTGAGCTGCCCAAAGAACGGATATCCAATAAATTTCTCCCACCGTAGCTGCCGGCCCTGAAAAAGAGGCAACGATCGCTATTTTAATTGTATCCCCAGTAGGAATGATTGGTTTGTTAGGGTCGAAATCGGACATATCGCCCATTTTATTGGCATCAAAAACATCATTGGGTTTGGTAAAGGGAAATGCTGGCTTGGGAATTAATAACCAACTGGAAAAGGAAAAAAACGTCAAAATGATTACGCCTAGCCTAATTTTATTAATTAATTTCATCTTTGCCCCTCCTTTCTTTTCTTTTTAATTGTTCCTCCTCTTAACCTATTTTTCCTCATAAAATTAATCCCCGTTGGTGATCAATAAAAGACTATTCACCTCCTCTCTGCTGAAATTTATATTAATATAGTGCTTAGTATTCTTATTGGCGGGCAAAGAATTCTATAATTTCGATCTTATAAATAATGTAATTCCCATCTCTTGTCAACAGAAAAATCCTCTAAAATCCTGACCGTCGATCAGTTTTTAAATTCCAGCTTAATTCAGGCGGGCGGGAGAGAGGCTCATTAAAATGAGGCCCATATTCTTTCATAGGTACGGGCGGGGAGATATCTATTTTAAAAGAAGGAGGCAATTTATTTAAGTTTATCTGGTGTAGACAAGTATGTCCCCGCCGTTCTTTGTGGAGAAAAGGTGGGGAAGAGAGAAATGGTCATTTCCCAGCCGATTTTAATTTCGACTCTCTCCCGCCCGCCTGTTTCCTTCTGGCGAGAAATATTAAAACTGTTAGACGGTCAATCTAAAATCTTCTTGATCCGTTTGTTCTTTTTTAATAGATTTTAAACGAATCTAATATGGATGAAGTGGCGAAGTACGCTTTGTTAATCTGATTTTGATTTTGCTCTTGGCCATGTGGCCAAGGAAAGGAGCGTATATGCCTCAGGAAGCGCCAAAAGAAATGACCGTTTCGGAATTTTTAGACTCCTTAGCCAGCGGAAGTGCTACTCCTGGCGGAGGAAGTGCCGCGGCGTTGGCCGGAAGTATGGCGGCCGCCTTGGTGGAAATGGTGGCTAATCTGACCTTAGGGAAAAAAGGATTCGAAGGCCATGAATTAGCGTTGCGGAAAATGCTTGAGGAAGCTAATTCTTACCGTCAATCCTTACTCTCTACAATTGTCCAGGATATTACTGCTTATCAAGAAGTGATTAAAGCTTACCTGCTTCCCAAAACCAACGAGGAAGAAAAAAGAAAACGCCAAGAAGAGATCCAAAAGGCTTTAAAAAAAGCTGCTGACCCGCCACTTTTTACCGCGGCTACGAGCTTAAAAGTGTTAAAACTCTGCCAACAAGCCATTGAAAAGGGGAAAACCCAAACTATCACTGACGCCGCCGTAGGGGCCCTTTTAGCCGAGGCTGCTTTATGGGGAGGATCGCTTAATGTGCTTATTAACCTTTCTGCCTTAACGGATAAGAAATATGTGCAGAAAATGAAGAAAGATCTGCAACGCTTGCACCAGGAAGGAGAAAAAATTAAACAACAGATTATGGCTAAAGTAAATGAACAACTGACCAAATCTTAGGACAATCCTTTTTATTCCGTCGAATTTTCTTTTCCTCCCAGGCGGTCTTTTTATCAGTGGCCTCCTTATTAAATACTTGGCTCCTGATGCTGAGGGCCAAGGAACAGATAAAGTAATAGAAGCAGTACACAAATATTCGGGAAAGATCAAGGCAATGGTTGGGCCAGTGAAACTAACTGCCCCGGTGGTCATCATAGCTAAAAAGGGACATCTTTTTATTTCTTTTTTCCGATAAAGTAGGATATTATAAGTTTAATGTCAGGTAGTGAAGAGGGAGGAAGAAGGTGAAGCTTTTTAGAATTCTTGCTTTGTTTATTATTTTTAGTTTAGCTGCCTTGGGCCAAATTTGGGCTGCGGAATTTGTGGCTGATGTAATCAATAAAGTGCGCGGAAAAACTTTCCATGCCAAAATTTACATGAAGACGAATAAAATTCGCCTGGAGAATCAGGGGCAGCAAAATTACAGCATTGTGCGGATGGATAAAAACGTAGTGTGGTTGATCTTCCCGAAAGATAAAGTCTATATGGAAATGATCTCTTATGAAAATCAAGCCTCGGCAACTCTGCTGAAAGGCGAAATTGGCCGTAAGTTTTTAGGGACCGAGACGATTAATGGGTGGGAAACTAAAAAATATGAAGTAACCATCAAAGAAGAAGAAAAAACTATTAAGGCTTGGCAATGGATATCCACTGCCCTGAATTATCCGATAAAAATATCAGCCATAGATGGCAGTTGGAGTTCGGAATATAAGAATTTGAAGATGGAATCCCAACCTGATAGTCTTTTTGAACTTCCGGCTGGTTTCCAGAAAATGGAAGCACCCCTCTTTACTCCGGTTCCTACTCCTGAAAAAAGGTGAAGAAAGTGCAGCTCGATTTGCAAGGCGTCATCTATGATTGCGATGGCGTATTATTCGATTCTTACGAATCAAATAGAAAATTGTATAATGATATCTGCCGGAGAGTCAGGGGAACTCCCTTGAGTGAGGAAGAGTTAAAATTCGTCCATACGCATACAGTCTTTGAATCCCTCCATTTCCTTTTCCGCGGGAACCCCAGCCAAGAAAAAGAGGCTTTAGAAGTATGGCGAAATATAGATATCCTACCCTACATAGAGGCCCTCAAGATGGAACCGCATCTCCTCGAAACTCTGCATCATTTACGGAAAAGAGGAATCAAGCGGGCCATATGCACCAGTCGGTCAACCACTATGAAACATATTATAGAAAAATTCGGTCTGGGCTCCCATTTCGATATGGTGGTGACGGCTCTGGATGTAAAAAATCCCAAGCCTCATCCAGAAGCTATTGAAAAAATTGTAGCTACTTTGCATTTACCGAAAGAAAAGACTATTTTGGTAGGTGACTCGCTGAATGATCGTTTAGCCGCCGAGGCGGCGGGTATTCTTTTTGTTGCTTATAAAAATAAAGAAATCTCTTCTTCTTTTTTTATTGACGATCACCTCGCTCTTCTTAATTTTTTAAATAAAAATTAAATTCATAAAGCTTTTAAGTTTTGTCCACAATTTGGACAACGTTCCGGTTCTCCCGGATAAGGTTTTCCGCAATAAAAACAAATCTTAGTAGCTGAGGTATAGAGAGACTCCTCCGTGCCTCTCCACCTTTCTTTTTTGCGGCGGACTATTAAATAAAGAGGCAGAAATATAATTAACAGGAAAAAAACTCCCATGGCCCATAACATGCTTTTCCATAGGGTAAAGCCTCTTTTTTGCGCATCATAAAATACCCAGAGGGCGACGAGCAAATTTATAATTAATACCAGGCGCATCATCTAAAAACCCTCATCACATTCTTAAAAAATTCCTTTGGGCTTTAAACTATCTAACCAAGCTAAGTTTTTCTTAATCAGTTCGGGGATAGGTAGTTGATACGGACAGCGGGGCAGACATTCGCCGCACTCTGTACAATTTCTGGCCTTCTCGACCACATCCTTTATCCACTTTACTTCCTCTGGACTTCCAAACCTTTTGACTACTGATTTAATCCCCAGCATCAATTGGATGTTAATCTGTTGGGTACATGGCTGGCAATAATCGCAACGACGGCAAAATTGTCGATCGAACTCTTTCCTTAATCTATCAATATAAGCTCGATCCTCTTCGCTCAGCGGCGCTTTTGCTCTAAAAATTTCCCAATTTTCCCGGGCCTTCGCTAATGTTTCAGAGCCAGGAATAGCCACTATATCGGGTGTAGCCAGTACGTACCTTAAAGCTGCCCCCACATTTTCTATAACTCCCCCCGAAAAAGGCTTCATGGCCAAGATGCCCAGATCTTTTTCTTTAGCTAAAGGAAAGATTTTTTCCGCTGCTGCGGGTTCTAAAAAACTGTAACAAGCCATGATTACCGCGAATTTCTCTTCCTTTATGGCTCTTTCTAAAACCGACAAATTATGGCTGGTTATGCCTAGGTGATCTATTAACCCTTCCTCTTGAGCTCTTTTTAGCCCCTGATAAGCACCCCCCGGCCCCATGACTTTTTCATAATCACTAAAAGAAGATACATTATGGAGATGGTAAATGTTTATCTTCTTTACTTGTAAATTTTTGAGGCTCAGAAGAACATCGTCGTATATCTTTTCGGTGCGCCCATGAGATTTAGAAGATAAAACTACAGTTTTCTGCACTTCTTGGAGAGCTCGGCCGATACGTTCTTCACTGTTCGTATAAGCCCGAGCTGTATCTAAAAAATCTACGCCCATTTCCACCACTTCCTTGATTACCTTTATCGCTTCCTCCTCACTTGCCCGCTGAATAGGAATTCCTCCCCAACCTAATTTTTTGACGAAAATATTAGTTTTTCCTAACCTCACTACTTCCATAGGAGACCTCTCTAAAATAATTTTTAATTTAGGAAACGACTTCCGGGAAAGGCTGCGGCATCGTTAATTGTTTCTGCTCAAACTTCATCTTGCGCGGGTCCCATTTTTTCGGATCCAATTTCCCCTGGGCGATTAGCAAGAGCAAAATTATTATAAGGCCGATTAAAAGAAAAAGAAGCGTCCGGCCTACACCAGAAGAGGGTTGAATAGCCCTATTACTTCCCGGGTAAGAAACACTGGGTAGGTGCGTAGTTTGGGTACTCTCAGGTATTGGGAGCTGAGGAGTAGGGGGCGCTGATGGAACTGAAGGTACTTCCACTAAGATCGTTCCCAAAGTAATCTGTTCTTTTTTTACGCCCTGAAGCAAAAAACTGGCCTGCTGACCGGCTTCGGCCTGCTCGACTAATCGACGGGAAACTTCGATTGCCACCACCATGGCTCTCACCCACTGCCCTTCGGTTCCCAAGAAGCCCAGTTCTTCTCCCACGGAGATCGTGCCACTCTCTACCCGGCCACTGACAACCACTCCTCTTCCCGGAATGGTGAATACTTTTTCCACCACAAAACGAAATCCGGTTTCCATTTCTTTTAACCCTTTTTCAGCTTGATTCTACCGTAACACAAGTCATGGTACGAGAGACGCCTTCGACACCTCTTATCTTACTCAAAATTACTTCACCTAATTCATGCAGGTTCTTGGCTTCAATGAGTAAGATAATATCAAAGGGGCCGGTTACGGTATGGGCCATTTTTACCCCCTTAAGTTTGGTGAGTATTTCAAAAGCCCCCTTGGTTTTATCTGCTTCTGTCCGAATCAAAACAAACGCCGAAACTGACATATCTTCTCCTTTCTGTTCTATCCCTTTTGCTCTTCCCTATCCCCTTAATTTAAAGAAATCTATCTAATTACCCCTTCTTTCCTTAGCTCCTTTACTTTCTCCTCTGGATAACCCAATTTCTTCAAGATTTCTTCCGTATGTTCACCTATCTCTGGCGCGGGGTTATAAACTTCCCCGGGCGTGGCCGAGAACTTAAGGGGTAGGCCAATTTGTTTAATTTTTCCGGCGCGGGGGTGATCGATTTCCACGAGCATATTTCGATAAAGTACTTGGGGATCCTTAAATGTTTCTTCCAACGTGAGTACAGGGGCAACGCAAGTATCGCGGAACATCAGAAGATCTATCCATTCTTGTCTCGTTTTGGTAAGAAAAATTTCCGCCATCTCCTTTTTTATTTCGGCGCAGCGCGGATCATTTTCGCGGGGAATTTTCTCTGCCCATTCGGGCTTACCTATCCCGTGACAGAGGTTAGCCCAGAACTTCTCTTCCAGCGCTCCCACCGCTAAGTATTTTCCATCTTTAGTACGATAAACTTGATATTGGGGCAACCCACCCGTAAGCCGGCGCTCGCCCCGACCAGGCGGCTGGCCCTCCGCAAAGTAAAGCGCCGCGGCGTCAGGAATTAAAGAGACCACTCCGTCAAGCATGGAAATATCAATATACTGTCCTTGGCCCGTTTTCTCCCTGGCTACTAAAGCTGTAAGAATACCGATAACTGCGTATAAACCCCCGCCTACTAAATCCGCGATTTGGATTCCCGGGATAACTGGTGGGCCATCCTTTTCTCCAGTATTTCCTAATATTCCCCCAATAGCAATGTAATTGATATCATGGCCGGCAACATTCTGGTAGGGGCCATTTTGCCCGAAACCAGTGAGGGAGCAATAAATTAAACGTGGGTTAATTTTTTCTAAATCTTTATAGCCCAAGCCGAGCCGGTCCATTACTCCCGGGCGAAATTGCTCGATCAGCACATCGGCATTGTCTTGCACTAATTTTAAAAAAATTTCTTTTCCCGCTGGTTTCTTTAAATTCAGAGTGATGCTTTTTTTGTTGCGGTTAAGAAGTAAGTGTCTCGACCCCACCCCGTTTATTTGCGGAGGGTTCCAGCGCGCGTAATCGCCCTGTTCCGGTTCTTCGATTTTGATCACTTCCGCCCCTAAATCGCCTAAGAGCATGGTGCCGTAGGGACCAGGAAGGAGGCGCGTAAGATCCAATATTTTTATACCCTCTAAAGGTCGCATATTAAATTCCCTTGTTCCAATTTCCTATTATCCCCATATCGCATTATTCCATTATTCCAATTTTCCACTATTCCAATTTTCCATTATTCCATTATTCCAATTTTCCATCATTCCATTATTCCATTATTCCACTATTCCATTATTCCCTTTTTTTTCCGCCCATTTGTCTCCTGCGAGCTAAATCTTTACATGTTCTTTGACATATTTAACAATAGTCTCCGTAGAAGTACCCGGCCCAAATATTTCGGCAATGCCCAGCGCTTTTAAGGCTGGAATGTCTTCCTCCGGAATAACTCCTCCTCCTAAAACTAAGATATCTTTAACGCCATGTTCCCTCAGTAATTCCATCACCCGGGGAAACAAATAATCGTGGGCCCCGGATAAAATGCTCATCAGCAGAGCATCCACATCTTCCTGGATAACTGCGGAAACAATCTTCTCTGGCGTTTGCCTTAACCCGGTGTAAATTACTTCCATACCCGCATCCCGGAGAGCGCGAGCTATAACCTTAGCTCCCCGGTCGTGACCATCAAGTCCCGGTTTGGCGACCAGCACTCTTATCTTTCGTTCGGCCATATTCATCCCCCTTCTGCCATAAAAATTGTTTAATGAATTCTTTACCAGATCTTTTTAATTTCTTGGCTTCTCTTTAGAGACCTTGTCCCCACGACCAAAATTATCTTCCTTTTTACCAGCTTTTTCTGCGTGTATCTGCGTCCTATACTTATATAGTAGTTATTGGTTCATACTCCCCAAATACTTTCCGCAAAACTTCGCACATCTCTCCTAAAGTGCAATAAGCCCGCACACAATCCAATATGGGAGGCATTAAATTCCCCTCCCCACGAGCTACTTTCTCTAATTGGTCCAAAGTCCTCTTGACTCGGTCATTATCTCGGGAAGCGCGCAGTTCGGCTAAGCGTTTTATCTGTAATTCCCGAACTCGGGGATCAACTTTCAACAATCCTTTTATAGGCGGCTCAGGAATTTGAAATTTATTTACCCCCACCAGAATTCTTTTTCCAGACTCAATTTCTTTTTGGTAGCGGTAAGAACTTTCTTGAATTTCCTGCTGAATGTATCCTTTTTCAATGGCCGTTACGGCCCCGCCGAGCTGGTCAATCTTTTCAATGTATTCAGTGGCCCGTTTTTCAATCTCATTGGTCAGGGCTTCTATATAATATGAACCTCCCAAAGGATCAACAGTGTCAGCAATTCCTGATTCATAGGCGAGGATCTGCTGGGTCCGCAAAGAAAGACGCACCGACTCTTCGGTAGGCAGGGCCAAGGCTTCATCATAGGAACATACGGCCAAAGACTGACACCCGCCCAAAACGGCGGCCATGGCTTGGAAAGTAGTGCGAATCAAATTATTTAACGGCTGCTGGGCCGTCAGGGTACACCCCCCGGTTTGCGTGTGGAACCGTAACATCCAAGAGCGCGGGTCTTTGGCTTTAAACCTTTCTTTCATAATTTTAGCCCATAAGCGGCGAGCAGCTCTGAACTTGGCTACTTCCTCTAAGAAATTTATGTGGGTGTTAAAGATCCAGGAAACGCGGGGCGCAAAGTCATCAATATCCAGACCGGCCTTCACTCCTGCTTCTAAATACGCTATAGCTATGGCAAAGGCAAAAGCTACTTCCTGCACTGCCGTAGCCCCCGCTTCTCTTAGATGATAGGCGCCTACGCTTATAGAGTTCCACTGGGGAACTTCCCGAGAACAGTATTCGAAGATATTGGTTATTAAACGCATGGAAGGCTGGGGAGGGAAAATATAAGTCCCTCTGGCCACATATTCTTTGAGCACGTCATTTTGAATAGTCCCCCGCAGAGCAGCCGGTTTGATTCCTTGCTTTTCGGCTACCGCAATATACATGGCCAAAAGAATGGCGGCGGTGGCATTTATGGTCATGGACGTGCTCACTTTATCTAAAGGAATGCCGTCTAAAAGAACCTCCATATCAGCCAAGGAGTCAATAGCTACTCCTACTTTGCCCACTTCTCCTTGGGACAAAGGGTGGTCAGAGTCGTAGCCGATTTGGGTGGGTAAATCAAAGGCTATGGAAAGCCCTGTTTGGCCCTGCTCCAGGAGATATTTAAAACGCCGATTTGACTCTTCGGCTGTGGCAAAACCAGAATATTGGCGCATCGACCAAACTCGTCCGCGATACATGGTAGGCTGAATACCGCGGGTATAAGGATATTCTCCGGCAAATCCCAAATCGCGCAGATAATCAAATTCGGGAATCTCCGCCGGCGTATAGAGAATGTCAATCTCCATTCCTGAGGTACTCTGCATTGGCGCAGGTTTTTTTTGTAAGCAACGTGCCTCCCACTTTTTCTTCTCCGCTAATATTTTTTCATCCATTTTCTGTAGCCCCCTTTTCAGGCGTTATTGAAAACTCAATTAAGAATGGCTAAATGATCAATAGTTAAATATATACTAAACGAATGGTTTGAAAAAAACAAGAGCATGGTTATCCATTGTGGAAGTAGTCAGAAAATTCATGAGGTCGAAATTGGTGAGGACCATGACCTGTAATTTTAAGTTGACCGTCTAACAGTTTTAAAATAAATTTATATGTGCCCGCCCGTACCTATGAAAGAATACGTGCCTCATTTTAATGAGCCTCTCTCCCCCCGCCTCAATTAAGCTGGAATTTAAAAAAGTGATCAACGGTCAGAACTTTAAGCAATTGACATTGCCTCCTCAAATCTTTTAGAATGTTTGCCATAAAATCCTGTACTTTCTGGCCAAATGGGAGATTAAAATGAAGACTCAATTGACCTATAAAAGGGCCGGCGTCGATATTGATGCGGGCAATAAATTTGTTCAGATCATCAAGCCTTTGGTGCGCCAAACTTTTCGTCCAGAGGTAGTCACCGATATTGGCGGATTTGGCGGGCTCTTTGCTTTAAAAGTCAAAAAATATAAAAATCCAATTTTAGTCTCATCCACTGATGGCGTGGGAACTAAACTGAAGATTGCTTTCTTGACTGGCAAACATGATACTGTAGGCATTGATTTAGTGGCCATGTGTGTGAACGATGTAGTGGTCCAGGGAGCAGAACCCCTTTTTCTCCTCGATTATCTGGCTACCGGCCAACTTAGTCTGGAGGTTTCTAAGCAAATTATCAAAGGCATTGCCCGCGGATGTCTACAGGCTGGCTGCGCCCTTATCGGGGGAGAAACAGCAGAAATGCCCTCCTTTTACCAAAAGGGTGAATATGATTTAGCCGGATTTGCTGTCGGGGTGGTGGAAAAAAAGAAGATTATTGATGGTTCGGCTATTCGGGCGGGAGACCAATTAATCGGCTTGGCTTCCAGCGGTCTGCACAGCAATGGCTACTCTTTAGCCAGAAAGGTGCTTTTTGAAGTTCTGCGCTTAAAAGTCCATAGCCGAGTACCCGATCTTTCACGCTCCGTGGGCGAAGAACTACTCACCCCTACCAAAATCTATGTTAAACCCCTTTTAGACTTATGCGCCAAATTTCAAATTCATGGACTGGCCCACATAACTGGCGGAGGGATAACGGACAACTTACCCCGCATAATTCCGCGGGGTTTGCAGGCTATCGTCAGGCGGGGAACATGGCCAGTCCCTCCCATTTTTAATTTGATCAAAAAGGGGGGAAACATAGCGGAGGAAGAAATGTGGCGCACCTTTAATAACGGCCTAGGCATGATCTTGGTGGTCCCGCCCAGCGAAGTAACCCCCGTCCTGGACGCTTTAAAAAAATGGAGAGAAAAAGCATTCCATATCGGCGAGATTGTCCGGGCCAAGAATCTTAAAGAAAGAATAATATATTTGTGAGGAAGAACATGGTCAAATTAGGTGTTTTAGTTTCTGGAAGTGGTTCTAATCTGCAAGCTATAATAGATAATATCGAAGCTGGCCGGCTGGATGCCCAGATTAAAATTGTCATTAGTAATGTCCCTGGCGTTTTTGCCTTAGAGCGGGCCCGAAAACATGGTCTTCCAGCTATGGTCATTAGCCATAAAGATTATAAATCGCGGGAGGATTTTGATCAAAAATTAGTGGAAGTATTAAAAGAATATGAGGTGGAGTTGGTTATCCTTGCTGGGTTTATGCGCGTGGTAACTCCGGTCCTTCTGCGCGCTTTTCCTATGCGCGTCATGAATATTCATCCCGCTCTCTTGCCGGCTTTCCCGGGGACCCATGTCTGGCAGGCAGAAATAGACTACGGAGTAAAGTTTGCTGGCTGCACAGTTCATTTTGTAGATGAAGGGACGGATACCGGGCCGATTATTATTCAGGCGGTGGTGCCCGTCTATGATGACGATACAGCCGAAACTTTAAATGCCCGTATTTTAAAACAAGAACACAAAATATATTCCCGGGCCATCCAGCTTTTTGCCGAAGGACGGCTGGAGTTAAAAGGGCGGCGCGTGCTGACCCGCGGAGTCCCGCGGGCCGAAGATACTTTCTTGATAAATCCTCCGCTGGCCATGGAAACCAAGTCATGATTGGGGAAACAGTATTAGTCAGCGCCTGTCTTTTAGGTATAAACTGTCGTTACGACGGTGGCCATGCCTATTGCCCGGAAGTCTTCGACGATCTCAGCCAACGTCATTTTATACCCGTTTGTCCGGAACAATTAGGCGGCCTAACCACTCCGCGGCTTCCGGCCAGGATTGAAGGCGGCGATGGCGCAGATGTATGGCACGGCAAAGCTAAGGTAATCAATCAATCTGGAGAGGAGGTCACGGAAGCTTTTCAAAAAGGAGCCCAGGAGACTTTAGCCATCGCCCAATTAGCTAAAGCTAAAAGGGCTATATTAAAAGACCATAGTCCATCCTGCGGCAGCCAGTTTGTCTATGCGACTGCCGGATTGATTAAGGGAATTGGTGTCACGGCTGCCCTTTTAGCTAAAAATGGGATGGCTGTGGAGAATGAGTTAGGCGAACCCCTCTTAAGCAAATAAAACTCTTGCAAGATTGGCTTTTTCATGATAAAAAGAATTCAGCAGGGTTAACCCTGCTTATTATTTGTCAGGAGGATTTTAATGGCTCGAAGGTGCGAAATTTGCGGTAAAGGACCGCAGGTAGGACATAATGTGAGCCACGCCAATAACCGAACCAAACGGAGATGGTACCCAAATCTGCACCGCGTTCATGCTCTTCAAGGCGGGAGTACTCGCTATATAAGAGTATGCACTCGCTGCCTTAGATCAGGGCTGGTAACGAAAGCACCGTAAAAAACGGCTCTTAAGCTTCGGCCCCCTTTTCTTCTTTATCTCCAGAAAGGGCACTCCGCAATCTTTCCACTTTTAAAACGCTTTTTAACTTATTGAGCGCGCGGAAGGCATTTTGTAAATGATTTAAATCCTGGACCTCTACATCAAAATAGCAGATGGCTTTCTTATCTTCGGTAGTGGTCACATCGGCGCGAATAATATTCACCTCGGAAGAAGCTAAGGCTGAACTTACTTCCGCTAAAAGTCCCTTTTTGTCATTGCAGATCACCCGCACCCTTACGGGATGCACGGCTTTTTCTTGTAAATTCCAAGAAACCGAAATGAGCCGCTCCGGATCACTGGCCAAGATATTGGGGCAATCGGCTGTATGCACGCTTACTCCCCTTCCCCTGGTTATATAACCCGTGATTTTATCACCCGGTAAGGGATTACAACACTTAGCAAAACGAACCATTAAATCTTGGACACCCCGTATCTGAATGCCACCCGGTTCGCGGAGAATTTTTTGGGCCAAACGCTTTAATCCAGATACTTCTTTGGGTTTTTTCTCCAGCTTTTCTGGCGGCAGAATTTTCCCTAAAATCTGGTTAGCCGAGATATTTCCATAACCTATTTCTGCCAGGAGGTCCTCCACGGTAGCGAGCGAAAAGTCCTCCAAGATCTTTTTCATATCTTCGGACTTCATTATGCGTCCAAAATCGAGATGATATTTTTTGAATTCGCGCTCGCAAATTTCTCTTCCCAGGTCTACAGAACGATCTCGAGCTTGCGCTTTTATCCATTGCTTTATTTTGGTACGCGCCCGGGAAGTTTTGACAAATTTTAACCAGTCTTTGCTTGGTTGATGGCCTGGGGCCGTAATGATCTCCACAATGTCCCCATTCTTAAGCTCATAACGTAAAGGAACTATGCGGCCGTTAACTTTAGCCCCAACGCACTGATGTCCAATTTCGGTGTGGATGCTATAAGCGAAATCAACCGGTGTTGACCCAACGGGAAATTGCTTCACTTCCCCTTTAGGGGTAAAGACGTAAACTTCATCAGGGAACAAATCAATTTTAACTGTCTCTAAGAATTCCTTGGGATCACGCAGATCCTGCTGCCATTCTAAGAGTTGCCGAATCCTAGAAAATTGTTTACTATCTTTGGGATCGAAGGACTTTCCTTCTTTGTACTGCCAATGGGCGGCAATGCCTTCTTCGGCTGTTCGGTTCATATCTTCGGTGCGAATCTGGATTTCTACCCGCTCTCCATGTGGCCCGATGACCGTAGTATGGAGAGATTGATAACCGTTAGCTTTGGGCATGGCGATATAGTCTTTAAACCGCCCGGGAATGGGTTTCCACATAGAGTGAATTATCCCCAAGGCTTCGTAACAGTCTTTGACCGTTTCTAAGATGATCCGAAAAGCAATCAAATCGTAGACCTGCTCAAACTCCAGGTTCTGGGCTTTCATTTTGCGAAAAATGCTGTAGAAATGCTTGGGACGACCACTCACCCGTGCGGCCAATCCGTAGGAGGTAAGTCTTTCTAAGATAATGGAATTTACTTCCTGGATATACTTCTCTCTTTCTTCTTTTTTCCAAGCAATCTCCTGGGCTATTTTTTGATATTCTTCGGGATATAAATATTTGAAAGCAAGATCCTCTAATTCTGTTTTAATTCGTTCCATGCCCAATCTGTTGGCCAAAGGGGCATAGATATCCAAAGTTTCCTGCGCTACTTTCGTCTGATTTTCGGTCGAAAGATATTGGAGCGTGCGCATATTGTGTAGACGATCCGCCAGTTTAATTAACACAATGCGGATGTCTTTAGCCATGGCCAAAAGCATTTTGCGGAAATTTTCCGCCTGTTGTTCTTCCCGGGTGGCTAAAGAAATTTTACTTATCTTGGTTAGGCCATCGACTAAGCGCGCTATATCCGGGCCAAATTTCTGCTGAATCTCTTCGATTGTAGTGAAGGTGTCCTCTACCGTATCGTGGAGCAGGCCGGCAGCCACTGTGGTAATGTCCATCTTCAAGTCAGCCAGAATACCGGCTACCTCTAAAGGATGGATTAAATAAGGCTCACCGGAAAGACGGACTTGCCCTTGATGAACTTTTGCGGAAAAAACATAAGCTTTTTCGACGAGGCTGAAGTCCTCCCAGGGAAGGTAACGACTCATCTTTTCCAAGATATCATTGAGCCGTATCATTTAATAATCTTTAAGCAGGAATATAATTCTCGAAGATTTTTATTCTGCATATTTATGCGCCGAAAGCCAATCTTTGACCCAAGAACTAACCTGCTCTAATTTAATAAAATGCACCTGGCCATTTCTTCTAATTTTAATTTCGGCCAAAGTATCCTTTACGGTCTTTTGACTCAGCGTTATCCTTAAAGGAAGACCAATTAGATCGGCGTCCTTAAATTTAACTCCTGGACCATCTTCGCGATCATCCAGAAGCACAGAGAGGCCCGCGTGCAATAAAGCTCGGTAAAGCTTCTCCGTCTCTTCTTGTACTTTTTCTTGCTTTAAGTTAATGGGCAAAAGATAAACGTCAAAGGGAGACAAAGCCGGAGAAAAGATAATTCCATCTTGGTCATGGCTTTGTTCAATAGCGGCCGCTATAATCCGGGCTGGACCGATGCCGTAGCTACCCATGACTATAGGCTTTTCTTGCCCTTGCCGGTCCAGGTAATAAGCTTTTAAAGGGACTGAATACTTAGTTCCTAATTTAAAGATATTGCCCACCTCGATGACTTTTTCTATTTTTAACGGAGCTTGACATTGGGGACAGGAATCTCCAGGCATAGGTTGATGAATGTCCGCATATTGCGGGGTAAAGTGAACGCCTGGGGTAATTCCTTTTATATGATACCCTTCCCGATTGGCTCCGGCCACGAATGTCCCTTGTTTCAGGGATATATCGGCAATCAAGGGTATTTCTCTTCGGGAAGGTAAATTCCATGGTCCCAGAAACCCTGCTTCCACCCCCGCGTATTCTTTAACTTCCTCTCGATGAGCAGGGCGAAATTCGCCAATGAGGCGACGAAATTTTTTTTCATGGAGTTTTTGATCTCCCCGGAGCAAGGCAATCACTGGACCGTTGCTCCCTATAAGCATCAAAGATTTAATTGTTAAACTTGGATCTATCCCTAAAAATTGACATACTTCATCAATCGTTCGCGAATCTGGAGTAGCTACTGTTTCTAAGCTCCAATCGGGGGTTGGTACCGGCTGAGGAAAGGAATTGGCCAACTCTACATTAGCGGCATAACCGCAGTTTGCACACAGCGCCACTTCATCTTCACCGGCGGCGCTGGGCGCCATAAATTCGTGGGCCCCTGCTCCGCCCATCATGCCCGGATCGCTTTCTACTACATAATATTTTAACCCACATCTTTTAAAAATACGACAGTAAGCATCATAATGCAGTTGGTAACTACGATCTAACCCTTGGGCATCCAGGTCTAAACTGTAAGAATCCTTCATCAAGAATTCTCTGGTTCTTAAAACCCCTCCTTTAGGACGGGCTTCGTCGCGTAGTTTAGTCTGAATCTGGTACCAAATCTGTGGTAAATCACGATAGGAACGGATTTCGCGTGCGGCGAGCCAGGCTACCACTTCTTCATGAGTCATCCCTAAAACCATATCTCTTTTAGTCCGATCTTGGAGGCGAAACATTTCCTCCCCAATATCATACCAGCGACCGGACTGCTGCCATATTTCTGCTGGATGGAGGACGGGCATACTTATTTCCTGGCCGCCAATGGCGTTCATCTCTTCCCTAATAATGGCGTTTACTTTATCTAATACTCTCAGCCCTAAGGGCAAAAAAATGTAGAGACCAGCAGCTAACTGCCGAACCATGCCGGCCCGAATCATCAATTTGTGGCTAATAGCTTCGGCTTCTGCTGGGTCTTCTTTATAAGTGGGCATCAACATCTTCGATAGCCGCATACCTTAATCCTTTCTTTCTTTAAGAATTTTTTCTACCTCCGCCACCAATGTGGAAATCATCTCTCTCGTTTTTACCTGGCGAATTACTTCTCCATGGCGAAAAAGAAGCGCCATCCCTCTCCCCACAGCCAATCCCACATCTGCCTCCCGGGCTTCACCCGGGCCATTTACTGGACACCCCATCACGGCGACGCGCAAAAAATCCGGCCGCCCAGAGAAATGCTCTTCTATTTCTTTCACTATAGGAAAAAGATCAGCTTCCTTCCTGCCGCACAGAGGACAAGAGATGAGGTCTATCCCTCTTTGGCGCAGACCCAAGGCTTTTAAAATATAGTAGGCCGCCCGCACTTCCCAGACAGGTTCTGCGGTAAGGGATACTCGGATCGTATCTCCTATCCCTTGATAAAGCAGTATCCCTAAGCCCACCGCAGACTTGATCGATCCTGGGAAAAGGGGTCCAGCTTCAGTTAGGCCAATGTGCAGGGGGTAATCAGTTAATTCCGAGATACTCTGATATGCTTTAAGCGTCGTCAAAACATCAGAAGCTTTCAAAGAAATCTTGATCAGGTGAAACCCAAGATCTTCAAGGAAATGTACATGGTTAATTGCACTTTCTACCAGAGCTTCTGCTGCCGGCCCCCCATATTTTTGTAAAAGTTTTTTCTCTAAGGAGCCTGCATTAATCCCTAAGCGGATGGGCACGTTTTTTTCTTTGGCTAATTTGGCTACCAGGGCTACGTGTTCTTTTTGACTAATGTTACCTGGGTTAAGACGCAGACCATCTGCTCCTTGTTCAAGGGCTTTTAAAGCCAGGCGATAGTCAAAATGAATATCGGCTACGAGAGGTATGTTTATCTGTCTTTTTATTTCGCCTATTTTTTCAGCCGCCTCTTGATCGGGTACGGCTACGCGGACTATTTCGCACCCCTCTTTTTCCAACTGCTTAATTTGTTGCACCGTCGCCGAAACATCTCGCGTATCCGTTTTGGTCATTGACTGGACAACTATGGGAGCATCTCCCCCCAGAGGTACATTGCCCACGTATATCTGGCGAGTTTTTCGGCGCGGCAGCGGAAGAGAATCCTTCAAAGTTTTGGCCTCATTTTTCCTTATTCAGGTGATAAAAAAGATTAATTTTTTACTTTATTTTCATGATAGAGAAGAAACCAAAGGATGTCAAGGAAAGGGAGAACTGACCGTTGATCAGTTTTCTGATTAATCGTTAAATTGTGTTTCCGGCGGGAGAATATTAGTCTTTTCCCGCTGCTCTTGAAGGAAGGGAATCGCCTCTTTCCCTCCTATTTAATAGACAGAAGGCAGAGCGGAAGGAGGCCATCAAGAATGAAGAAAGGACATCTCCATCTGAATAAATAATGGGGCATTTTCCTTTAGTAACCTATTCTTTTCCAGAAAATCTAAAATACGCTTAAATTCTTGTTGGCGCAAGTAATTTTGGAGGCGCTGGATTATATTCTGCCAATGTTTTTCCTTAAAGGTCGCTAATAAAGTTAAAGGAGTCTGCACCTCCTCGACAATCTCTATCTCCTGGAAGAGTTCCTCGGGCGGGATATTTTTTAATTCTTCTTGCAGAGCTTCAATTAAATAGTTAACCTCCTCATCGGTCAACTGGCTTGAGCCGTTTAAATTGCTTATTTGTCCTCTGAGTTCTTCTTCTAAAATTTCACAAGCCACGTTGGATATTTTTAATTTTCCAGGAATAATTTCATAATGAGCCGATTGATCGAATCTCTCGCGGCTTCGCCTAATCAGAAATCTTTCTCGCCCATTAGTAGCCTCAAAATAACTAACCTTAATAAGTTCAAAAGTAGGTTTGTCGCTGATATAAGTGTCAAAATCTACGGTTAATTCTTCTAAGGGATGTCCATTATGAATATGAAAAAAATCTTCTTTTATTTTTAGATCATCATCCCCCCATACTACCCCAGGCAAATGAGCATTAGCACCCGCATCTATAAACTCTCCATACAAAGGAATAACCTGGTTGCATTGAATACAACGAAGCAATTTTTCAACCATTTCATCTCCCTATAGAAATTTAATGGATGCCTATGGGCCCTTGATTTTTCAAGGCCGGCAAAGGCAGACCGCGACTCTTGCAATTTTTAAGGAATATAGAAACAATTTGCGGATCAAATTGCGAACCGGCATTCTTTTCTAATTCTTCAAATACCTTTTTAGTCGAAAGGCCTTCTCGATAGGGGCGGTCGGTAGTCATGGCATCATACGAATCAGCTAAAGAAATTATGCGGGCCAAGAGAGGAATATTCTCCCCGGCCAAGCCATCTGGATAACCTTTTCCATCCCATCTTTCATGATGATGCTTGATGGCGGAAATGACCATGGCCGGAAAAGCGAGGGGTTCGATTAATTGCACTCCTTTCAGCGGGTGCTGCTTCAAATTTAGACTTTCGTTTTCATTAAGGTCGGTTTTTTCGAGGACATGATTGCTCACCCCGATCTTGCCGATGTCATGCAAAAGAGTGGCAATCTGCAAATTTTCTTTTTCTTCGGTGGAAAGATGCATCTCCTGGGCTATTAAGTCAGCATAAAAAGATACTCTTTCCGAATGGCCGCTCGTATAGGGTTCTTTGCTCTCCAGAATATAGATTAAAACTTTCAAAAAATCTAAATAGTTAACTGTTATCTTTTGCGATCTCCAATTCTCTAAATTTTGTAAGGACTCCTTTAACTCTCTTTGTATTTCATCCACTCCAATCCCCAGCCCAACGCTCGCTCCCAGTTTAGCTAAAGCATCGTTTTGCTCTTCGCCCAGCATGCTGAGGTTTTTGATTTTTTGAATTAAATTCTTAATTTTCAAATTCAAACTACGCCGCTCAAAGGATTTGCTCACCACTGAAATTATTTCGGCCACATTGAAAGGCTTGGTAATAAAATCAACCGCTCCATAACGGATGGCTTCTATAGCGTTTGCCAAAGTACCATAGCCGGTAACTATCACAACTTCTACATCGCTTTTAATTTTTTTGATCTCTTTTAACACCTCAATACCAGATAAGCCGGGCATTTTTAAATCAAGGGTGACCAGGTCAATCTCCTTCTCCTTGATCAAATCTAATGCTTCCCAACCATTGCTGGCCTGATATACTTGAAATAAGGGCTTTAAAATCATTCTTAAAGATTCTCGGGGACCGATTTCATCGTCTACGATTAATATTGTTCCTTGCTCGGCCATGAAAATATGATCTCCTTTTAACCTATAAATAATTGACACTCCATTTAAGGCAATTTTTATGCCTCTATTTGTGGGTAATTAACTCCACTATATAACTTATTGATATTTATTTATTTCTTAAAAATTTTATTCGCTCGTCCAGTATTAAAGAAGCCAAATTTGGCCCAAATTTTTCAAAAAATGTTCAAATTTGTGACATGGGGGGTCATTTTCTTGTAAATTGGGTTAATGAAAATTTTAAAAAAACCTATTGTTTCAAATAATTATCCAAAAATAACTATTTGCTAAAGTTCTCTGGGGAAATACCCGATTAAAGGGTGGCAATATCTTAAAAATTAATTAATTTTATAATTGGATAAAAAATAATCGAACCGTTGGCAAAAAAATTGCATCAAAAAATTAAACAATTTATAAGGAGCTGAAACAGATATGGCTATTACCAATAAAGAAAAAGATATTACCCGCTGCCAGCGATGCGGCGGAAAAATGATATTCGAAAAATTTTATGATGTGAACAGTGTCTTCTTTGGATGGCACTGTGTTATTTGCGGAGAGATCTTAGACCCAGTCATCCTTTTGCACAGGCTTAGCCAGGATGCCGACATTAAAATTCCTGAAGAAAAAGAAGAGGTTATGCATTTATTGAAGAAGTACCTGGGAACTAAGCCCAAGAGCGCCAAAGAAACAGGGAAGACCAAAGAAGAAAAGAGAGCTCTCAATTTAAAAGATGAGCCGAGCTTAAATTAACTTTTAAAATAGGCCAAGATCCCCCGTTAAAATAAAAAAAGCTGCCGCATGTCAAAATTTACCCATGTGGCAGCTTTTCACAATGTGGCGAAAAGGTCACATTTTTTAATTATTGTTGGAAAATTTTCAACATATATAAAATATTCTGTAAAAATTCAGTAAAAGGGAATCAGTTTCAATTATACAGTAATTAAAAATAAGCTATTTCCCTTTTTCCCTTTTCTTTTCTTCCACGGCAATATCTACTTCTTTAACTTTTTTAATCATTTCAAGGAGTTGTTGATTTTCTTGGAGCATCTTCACCCATAATTTAGCTTCTGGGGTTAAAGGGCTTTCCGGATAATCAGTTATGACCTTATTAAAATAAAAAAGAGATTTTCCATAATCTTTTTTGGGATTTTCTCCATGAGCATAGATTAAACCCAGGTTAAAAAGGGCTCTATCCCGCGGAATAGTTTTGCCCGAGAGAGACAAAACTCTTTGATTTTCTTTTAAAGATCCTTCATAATCACCTTTTTTAAAAAGCTCGTTGGCCAACCCAAGCTTGTCCGGAGCTACTTTCACATAATCCGTTCTCCTAGGCGTCTCCGCCAATCTCTTTATTTGTTCATTTAGTTCTTTATTTTCATTGAGGAGCTTTATATATATTTTTGTTTCTTCTATTAATGGGCTCCGGGGATAATCTTTTAAAATCATATTAAAAAAATAAAGCGATTTTTCGTAATTTTTTTGAGGATTTTCCCCATGAGCATAAATGAGCCCCATATTAAAAAGGGCCCTATCTCCCGGAGAATTCTTTCCGGCTAAGGACAAAGCCCTTTCGTTCTCTTTTAAGGAGGCTTCAAATTTTCCTTGTTTTAAAAGCTGATTTGCTTTCTCGATACTTTTAGCGGCAGGAGACATAGCCTCCTTAGGGGGGATTTTTTCGACAGGTGCTTCTGGAGGGGGTGAAATAAGTTTAGATAATGAGGCACAGCCTAGGAAAAAGAAAAAATTCAAGCCGGCAAGGCAAAGAAAAATGAGCTGCCTTGTCCGGCCTCGCTCTCTGCCCATATCTTTCCTCCATGCGCTAAAATAATTTGTTTGGCTATGGCTAACCCTAACCCAGTTCCCTTCATTAAACTTGTTTTTTGTAAGGAGGCCTGCTGAAATTTTTCAAATATTTTGGGTAAACTTTCCTTGGGTATTCCCGGCCCCGTATCCTTTACGCAAACTTGCAGATTTCCTCCTTTTTCAAAAGCGGAAATAGTTACCTGCCCTCCTTTAGGGGTAAATTTAATAGCATTTCCTATAAAATTCCTAATGACCTGCTTAATCCTTTCCGCATCCAACTTTATTAGAGGCAAATTGGTAAGATCTTCCAGCCGAAGATTAATACCCGTACCCAAAGCTAAAGGCTTAAATTCCTCGACTACCTGCTGAATCAAAGGCCCAATATTGGTCGGCTTAAACTGAAATACCATAACGCCAGCTTCCATTTTAGCGAGGTCAAGAATTGAATTTACCAAGTCGATTAACCGCTGACTTTCTCGCGAAAGAATACCTAAAATCTCCTTTTGACTCTCCGAAATTTGTCTTCCACTTTCTTGCAGAAGAAGTTCACTGCCCACTTTAATAGAAGTTAAGGGGGTGCGCAATTCGTGGGAGATCATCGAGAAAAAATCAGATTTCATCTGATCCAAGGCTTTTAGTTGGGCACACATAGAATTAATAGCTTGGCTCAGTTCCTTTATCTCCGGTGGGGAAGAAATCTGCAAGTCTTCTTTGAAAATCCCTTTGGCGATCTCTCGCGTCTTATCGATTAAGCGGGAAATTGGTTTAGTAATGGTGCGGGTGATGAAAAACGAGATTAAGAGTGCTCCTGCTAAAGCAGCTATGGCAATAAAAATAGTAAGCTCTCTGGCTTCTTTTCCAATCTCACTTAATTTTTTAATTTTTTCAGAAGTGATTTGGCGCGAAATAGCTGCCAGATTCTTTAAATCTTCTAATATCTGGTCAATAGCTTTATCTTTTTCTTCTTTAAACAATCTTTGATTATACGGCTTATTGCTTTTAATGAGTTCTATTTCTTTGGTGACTACAGAATTGTATCCCTCATATTCTTTCTTTATCGCCTGCAATATATTTTTTTGAGATGCAGTAGATGAGAAGAGCAAAGCCTGGTCCAAATTCTTTTTAAAATCCTCGCTGGCTAAAAGGTATTGGTCATGGAGAGCTTTATCTTTGACAATCAGATATTTTCTTTCAAACCCCATCTGAGCCAGCATTGAATCGCTCAGCTTTTTCTCAATTTCTAACATTTGATGATCGATGTAATGAATTTCTCGGGTCACATTTTCAAATTGGTTCAATTGAAAAATGGCATAAATGGTTAGGGCAATAACCAGAAGGAATATGATTAAATAGCCAAAAATCAGGCGGGTAAAAATAGTTGACCCTTTGAAATTAAAAGAAAAATTTTTTAGAAGCTGAAGACTTTTGCCCATCACTCGCCATAGTTAAAAGCTTAAAAATCTTAAAATGAGAATTTACCTCAAATCAATTTAACTATCGGTAAGAATTATCTTATTCTTGAATTTTATAATGGCACTTTTTTAAACAAAAAACAATGGTCCCAATTTTAATCTTTTCCATCTCGCCTCCCCTTATTCATAAAGGGAGGCAAAGAAACATTAATTTCCATCTTTGCTATAAGAAGGCAAAATTACCAGACACAGATAAAGGATAACTCTCACAGAGCTCGCAGAGCGCGCAGAGAAAGAAATGAATTAAATTATTAAAAAATAAGTTTTTTCTCTGCGGTCTCTGGGGCTCTGCGAGAAATTAATTTTTGGCCGCGGCTTTGCCGCGCTGCGCTCTCTGAGGGGAGAACCCCTCTTTTCTAAAGAGGGGATGGGGGAGATTATGCGGCGAAGGTACGGGAAATTTGAAACTGAACAAAAAATTATTGACTTTTCCATCTTTTTCATAGAATATTTTGCCGACAGACTTTGCCTAATTAGGAGGAATCAAAATGCCTAAAATTAATATTGGCGATATAGAAATTAATTACCAGGAGCAAGGAAGTGGAATCCCTTTAATTCTCATTCATGGCCTTAACAGCGATATTTCTGGGTGGGTTTTCGTCATGCCGGAATTGGCTAAATATTATCGTACTATCGCCGTTGACGTCCGCGGTCATGGCGAATCAGGAAAGCCAGATATACCTTACTCCATTCGCATGTTTTCTGATGACCTCTGGAATTTCTGCCAGAAACTCCAAATTTCCGAAGCGCATATTTTAGGATTATCTATGGGTGGAGCTATTGCCCAGCAATTTGCTTTGTTGCACAAAGAAATGATCCGCTCCCTTGTCCTGGTTTCGACTTTCAGTTATATTGATGGCCATTTAAAAGAAGCATTTTTAAAGTTGCGCCGAAGTTTGGCCACGGGTGGATATCCGGCTTTCTTCGATGAAGTAGTAAAATTGGCTTTCACTCCCCAATATATTCGAGAAAATCCAGAGTCTATCGCCACTTTAAAGGAAAAAAGAATAAAGATAAATTCGCCGGTAGCTATTGCGCGCGCCACAGAAGCTTGCCTTAACTTTAACTTAAAAGATGAAATTTCCAGAATAAATTTACCAACCCTGGTTCTCTCGGGAAGAGAAGATGTTTTTACACCATTGCACTTGGCCGAGCAAATTCACCAATCCATCAAAGGATCGGAATGGAAAATTATAGATAATGTAGGGCACAACTTATATATCGAAAAGCCCAAAGAAATGGTTGAGGCGGTTTTGGAATTTTTAAAAAGAAATTAGTTTAAGTTCCCATTAGCGTCAAGTTTCAATACCCAAAAGTCAGTATCGCCGGCATCGGTAGTTGTTAAACCAGCTACAATATAACCACCATCAGCAGTCTGCTGAATAGAACGAGCAACATCATCTCCTGAACCACCGTAAATTTTTTGCCAAACCAAATCCCCATTGTTATTCAATTTTAAAATCAAAAAATCAGTATCTCCAGCTGATGTTTTAATTTCACCGGATACAATAAAACCGCCATCTGAAGTTTGTTGGATGGAGTAAGCAATTTCGTCATAGCTACTTCCATAAGTTTTTTCCCAATCTAAATCCCCATTGCTTTTTAACTTCGCTATCCAAATATCGGCATCACCAGCAGCAGAAGACTTTTTTCCCGCTGCAATAAAGCCGCCATCTAAAGATTGGCGTATGCAATAAGCCGAGTTATATCCAGACCCTCCGAAATTTTTTTCCCATATTATATTCCCGCTAGAGTCAATTTTGAATATCCATATTTCAGGGTTTACTTTTCCAGTCGATATTGTCTCTCCAGCAATTATAAATCCATCATCAGTCTGCAGTATAGAATAACCGATATCTCTATCACTTCCACCATAATTTTTTCCCCATTCCAAATTTCCACTTGCATATGTTTTTATAACATAAATATCATCAGCCCCACTTCCAACAATAATGTATCCGCCATCAGAACATTGTTTAACATCATTGGCAATACCCCCATAAATACCATAGTGCTGATTCCATTCGATATCCCCATTTGATTTGAGTTTTAATATTCCTATATCCCCTATCGGTATGCCAGAAGGATAAATTTGTCCAGCAATTATATAACCCCCATCCGAAGAACTTATGATTGAATTAGCTTCCCCTGCGTGCGTTTGCTGCCAGAGAACATTGCCATAAGCGTCAATTTTTATAATTAAAATTTCACTATTAGATACTCCGGCTATAATATACCCCCCATCTGAAGTTTGCTGAATAGAATGGGCCTCATCATATTCGTTCCCCCCATAAGTTTTTGCCCAAGTAATAATCGTAGGGGGCGTTCCGCCGCTACCTCCTCCGGAATCTCCTCCACCTCCCCCGCTTCCTCCGCAACCATTCAATGCGCAAATGAAAATGGCTAACAATATAATAAATAAATTTCTTTTTCCCAAAACTGATTTTAGATCTTTATCCATTTATTTTTTCCCTTTTTTCGAAAGATCTTCTTAATAAATATATCGTAAATCCTTCGAAATTTCCTAAATTTTCCTACCTCGGTACTTGGCACCTCCTCCGCATCATTATATCTCTCAGACCACTCCTCAACTTTTCCTAATTCATTACATATTAAAAAATTTTTGGCCCCCTCTTTTGGGAGAAGAGATTCCGTTTAACAAAGGGGGAATTTTAATTCGTGATCCAGAGAATAGAGCTGTTTTTAAATGTGATTTTATCTCAATAAAAATTTTAGAGATCCCCCAAAAAAACATTTAATAAACTACACTCTGCAACGGGACAGCGAGGTAAAAGGTCTCTGGAGAGATAAAGAAGAAATGAAGCAACAATTGCGCCTTAGGATATAGGTGCGGCCAGGCGAAAGAATGAGAATTTTTATGGCTTAGGAATAATTAGGTAATAATTGTCATCCTTAGCTTCAAGATCTACCCAGTAAGAAACCCAGGGAACTAACATCCCCCCATTTTCGGAAGAAAAATAGGAGTACGTATTTCCCCAGTCTTTTCCATTAAAGTAATAAAGAATATCGGCAATCCAGCCTCGAGCTACGGCTTCGGACCAAGATACTGCTGTGGTATTGCCTTTTTGAATTTTGATATCTACTAGGCGCACATTAGCTGGATAAGGATTGCTAATCAAATTAAAACCTGGCTGTAATGGGTAAATATATTCGAGATCCGGTACATCTGGGAAATTGCTGAAATCGGGCAGAGTTTTGCTTTTCTTATATAAAGAATAACCTTCTCCTTCTTTTAAAGGATTGGCAGAAGTTACTTTTTCGTAACGATTTGAATTAGGATTCCATCTATAAACTCTTGTGGTACCGAATGCCGCTTGCCCGTCTAAGTGAGCATTGGCTATATTCCGTGGTACGCCTACCAAATTATTCCCATTTAATAGCTGAACTTCCGGCCCAGTTATATACCCAGAACTCGGATAATTAACCACCGTCCCATTCGACATTTTCACCTGGATGAAGAACTTATGCGCTGAAACAGGTCCAAGCATCGTGCGATATGTGCACGTAGCGCCTGTTACAAAATTCCCACTACAATTCATATCATAATCATAAAAATCGCTTAAAGAAGGAGCACTCCTCTGCGCCGTAAACAACTTCACATACTGCGGACTACCACCAGCATCGTAAACAGTTGCCCTAAATTCAAACTCCACATCTGCCTTTGGCTTTCCATTCACCAAATTATTACTATCGCTACCACCGTCCACTCGTTCTATACAAGGTATTCCTCCATCACCGCAACTAACTCCATAATCCCCCTGAATAGTTACCGTAAGCGGAGCAGACCAATTAGAAACCACTGAGGTGTGCGTAGAACACCGCGCCCGCACGCGCACATTATAAGTTCCTGCATATTCCCAAACTTTCTGCTGATTCGCCGCTCCCCATGAAGATAAATCAGAACCATCACCCTTCCAATCAAACTGGTACTGCAAAGAATGGCCTAAATTCGAAGAAGCGCCACTTGCTATATAACTGTAAGCCGTATCTACATAACCACTTGTTGGCCCACTTACCGTAGGCGTAGAAATGCTCTCCGTAATCGCCGTAAATTGAGCAGTTACACTCTTCGGCCCATTCATCGTTATTGTGACTGGATTAGTCGAACCGGTTAAATCCCCTGACCAACTCGAAAAAGTATATCCAGAACTCGCCGTGGCCGTCATCTGGACACTCTGACCACTGTTATACCAATTCGTCCCTGCAGGACTAACTGACCCTCCTCCTGAGGGAGTGACGGAAGTGGTCAAGCTATACTGAGTCGTAAAATTAGCTGTATAAGTAGTACTGGACGATGGAACAATTATCGTATGGCTCTGCGCTCCGCCATCACTCCAGGACGAATATACATAACGGACTCCATTTGCCCCAGATTGCGGAGAATTAACTGAAATGGTATGCGATGAACCGACCACCCAAGTAAATGTTTGCGGAGCTGTATAAGTAGTCCCATCAACCACTACCTGCAATCCAGAGGGATTTGTAGTTACGGTGTATGATTGTGTCTGGCTATTAACTGTCAAGGAAACTGTCCGCGTAGTATTACCCCTACTATTGGTGCTGTTTACAAAGCTAACTGTATCACTATATGAACCAGCTCCCAGACTATTGGCATTATTGTTAATAGAAACAGTTACCGTCGTACTGGCCCCGGCTGCCAATGTACCACTGGTTCGGGAAAGAGTTATCCAATTGGCATTTTTAGATGCTGTCCAACTGATCGATGTCCCACCTGTATTCTGAAGAGTATAAGTTTGACTGGACGGAGAAAATGGCCCTCCTTGAGCTCCAGATGAACTTAAACCAGAGGTGGGCGTCACTGAAAGCGTGCCCAATACAACGAAATTAGCCGTAACTGACTTAGAACCATTCATGGTTATCGTTGCTGGATTAGTTGAACCAGTTAAATCCCCTGACCAACCAGAAAAAGAATAACCCGAACTGGCCGTTGCCGTAAGCTGTACATTCTGTCCGCTAGCATACCAATTCGTCCCTGCAGGACTAACTGAGCCTCCTCCTGAGGGACTGACGGAAGTGGTCAAGCTGTATTGAGTTGTAAAATTAGCCGTATAAGTTGTACTTGTAGAAGGAGCAATAATCGTATGACTCTGCGCTCCCTCATCACTCCAGGAAGCAAATACATATTGAGTTCCAGAGGTTCCTGATTGGGGAGAAGAAACTGAAATGGTATGCGATGAACCAACCGCCCAAGTAAATGTATATGGTGCTGTATAAGTAGTCCCATCAACCACTATCTGAAGACCAGAAGGGTTAGTCGTTACGGTATAACTTTGCGTCCCCTCAGTAGCTGCCCCACTTACCTCATTTGAATAATCACTTTCATTATTAGAAGTATCATAAGCAGTAACGGCAATGTAATAAATTTGCCCGGCAGTAAGATTTCCAATTGTATAAGTGGTTACATTGCCCACATCGATGGGTGAGCCATAATTTCTGGAAGAAGTTCCATAATAAACTTTATAACCAGCTAAGTCGGATTCCGTATTAGGATCCCAAGCAATCCTAATCTGAGCAGCAAAGCCAACGGAATATAAAGCCAAAATAAAAAAGAGAAAAATGGGGAAAAATTTTTTTAAGAAAAGAAAGAAGGAAAATTTACCATGGAAATTAACCTTCTTCATAACAGCACCTCAAAAACTTTTTAGTTTTCCGTGCAAATACCACCTGGTTAGAGGTGCTGTATTTGCCCGGCAGCTCTGCGACCATATCCTTTTTGGGACTTAGGCCAGAAGCTTTGCGTCCCACCCTTTAGAGTGGTTTGCCCTTAACGGGTTTTGAAGATTTTAAAGAACAGGCAAAAATCACAATTTAAAATTTGCAACGCCTATGCCAGTAAGGAAAATTAAAAATTTATGAATTAAAAGCAAATTCAGATGATGGCATTTTTAACGGATTTTTCTTATTTTTTATTTTTCTTCTCTTTTGCTTATTTTTATTTTTTCTCCATAAAAGCAAATTCTGTTTGGGATAAGATGAAGGACTGCTCATTTTTGTCAGGCGGGAAACGAAATTGTTTCAGGAAAAATTTTGTTGACAGATTTATCTTGCACCTTCAATATTATTTTTAAGGAACTTGCGAAAAAGGAGAAAAAATGAATTCCACAGGAAAGGTTTTTAAATTTACCGGGGCATCAAAATACGTTCTGGATCCAGAATTAGCTAAAATCGTGAATATTTCCATAGAACTGGAAATGCCTCTGCTTTTAAAAGGAGAGCCAGGAACAGGAAAGACAATGCTGGCCCATGCCATAGCTGAGGCGTTGCATATGCCACTCATAGTATTGAATGTAAAATCAAGTATGAAACTGGTAGATGCTCTTTATCAATACGATACGTTAACTCGCCTCAACGATAGCCGCTTTGGAGACTCAAAGAGAGATGTGAGCAACATAGAAGAATATATAAGAATGGGGAAGATTGGACAGGCCTTTGTTTCCGATGTCCGCGTGGTCTTGCTTATTGATGAAATTGACAAGGCGGATACAGATTTTCAGGATGATATGCTTGATGTTTTGGATCAAATGAGTTTTGATATCGTTGAAATTGATAAAACTATCAAGGCCAAACACCGCCCCGTGGTAATTATTACCAGTAACGCCAAGAAAGATCTCTCCGATCCCTTCTTAGGCCGTTGCAATTTCCACCACATCGCTTTTCCAACTCCGGAGATAATGCGCGAAATAATAAATGTGCATTTTCCCCAACTCGACCGGGATCTGGCTAAAAGCTGCGTGGAAACTTTTTATCGACTCCGTGAAATCCCCGGCATCGAGAAAAAACCAGCCACCCGCGAACTAATTAATTGGATAAGGGCCTTGCGTTGTGATCCTGACTTTCGGCCGGCCAAGCTGGGTAAAGGAGAAGTACCTTACTTAGGCGTTCTCTTCAAGAAAAGTTCAGATTATGTAGTAGCTGCGCAAAACCTGGCCAAAGCAAGATGGTGAATGAGGTAAGAGAATTTGTTTGTTAATTTTTTTTATAAATTGCGCGAAATGGGCATTCCCGTTAGCCCAACTTCTTTTTTACGCTTGCAGAAAGCGCTAAGTTTGGGGTTAATCAATTCTTTGGAAGATTTTTATACATCTGCCCGAGCTATTTTAATTAAAAGTGAACGTTACTTTGATTTATATGATCAAGTTTTTGCTCATTATTTTCAAGGCGCCGAAATCTCTGATCTGGAAGGAATTGAGTTGGATGAGGCCGCCCAACTTCTTTTAGAAGAATGGCTGCGTGATCCAGAGGGAGTAGCGCGTGCTTTAGGAGTCAATAGCGAGGACCTCGCTCAATTAAGTCCGGAAGAATTAATTGCCTATTTTTTAGAACGACTACGCGAACAAACCGAAGCTCACCACGGGGGGAGCAAATGGATTGGTACCCGCGGAACTTCGCCGGTGGGCCATTCTGGCTTTCATCCCGGCGGCATGCGTATTGGGGGCAGATCGCAAGGCCAAAGCGCTGTAAAAGTTGCTCTGGATAGACGCTACCGTGATTATTCCCAAGAAAGACCGCTTACGGCCTCGCAGATCGGGGAAGCTTTGAAGAGATTGCGGAATTTAATTCCAGCAGGGCCAAAAGACCGGGTAAATGTCGAAAAAACCATTTATGAAACAATGCGCAACGCGGGAGAAATAGAAATTATCTTCGACCGCTCCCTAAAGGATAAACTAAAAGTGATGCTCATGATTGATAATGGAGGGTGGTCAATGGATCCTTTTGTGGAAGTAGTGCAAGTGCTTTTTGATTATGCTCGCGCCCAATTTAAAGACCTGAAAACTTATTATTTTCATAATTCCATTTACGACTATGTATGGGAGGATCCTCCCCGGAGACGCAAGCCCCAGAGAGTAGAGGATTTTTCCCGTTTCGATCCAGAGACCAGATTGCTCATTGTTGGCGATGCGAGTATGGCACCCTATGAACTAATGGCTCGCGATGGTTCTATTTATATTGAGGAACGCAGCTTTATTCCTTCCATTGAACGCTTACGCTTTTTAGCCAAGACCTTTCGCCATTCCGTGTGGCTAAACCCACGCTCAGAATTAGAGTGGCCTTATGTGCAAACCATTCAGACCATTCGTTCAATATTTCCCATGTTTACCCTTACTTTGGATGGCTTAGAAAAAGCTGTTCGTTATTTGATGAAGAAAAATTGATCAAGCCTTGGGTTTGGACCGGAATCCAATTTTCGTTATTCATGTGATAAAGAGGTATTAAGATAATCTCGCCAATGTCTCTTAAAAAAGAGGCGTTTTTCATCCTCCCTTTTCTAAAAATAGGCAAGATTATTATTAGATTATTTCAAAAATTCCCTTTCACCTCTGTTCACTTGAAGATGTACGGCAATCCTCTTTTGATCATGGCAGGCGCCCCCGCACTTGACGCGGGAAAACGTGGGTCGCATCGACCTTCTGTCACTGCGCTCCCTTCTGATCGTCTAACAGTTTTAAAATTTCTCGCCAGGAGGAGACAGGCGGGAGGAGGAGAGGATGGATTATAAGACTTGTTTGAATCGAAAGATCTTGCGCCGCATCATAAAAATAAGGAGACCAATATGCAAAAATTAATTCGGTATTTTCTTTTTATACTTGCTTTAGTATATGGATGCCAGCAGCCCGAAAAATTTGAGGAAAGGAGAGTATCCATGGAAAAAGAATCAACGTCAATTGAAATAGCCACCTTCGCCGGTGGCTGTTTTTGGTGTTTGGAGGCAGATTTTGAGAAGCTACCTGGGGTTATTAAAGTAATTTCAGGGTATACGGGTGGGCATAAAGCTAATCCCAACTATGCAGAAGTATCCACGGGAAAAACAGGCCATGTGGAGGCTGTCCAAATATACTACAACCCCAAGAAAATAACTTATGAGGAATTATTAAAAATTTTCTGGAAGAATATTGATCCTACTGATGCAGGTGGGCAGTTCGTGGATCGTGGTCCCCAGTATAAAACAGCCATTTTTTATCATAATGAGGAACAAAGAAAATTGGCGGAAAAATCTAAAGAGGAGATTATGAAATCAGGAAAGTTTTCTAAGCCAATTGTTACCGAGATAAAGAAGCTTACTCAGTTTTATGAAGCTGAAGAGTACCACCAAGATTACTTTAAAAAAGAACCACTTCGTTATCAACTTTATCGGCAAAGATCAGGCAGAGATAGGTTTTGCCAAATGATTTGGAAGCAAGAAAAAGAACCGCAAGGGAAAACAAATAAGAAGGGTTTTCAAAAACCAGATGAGGCCACATTACGTCAAAAATTGACTCCCCTCCAATATGAAGTTACCCAGAAAAATGGGACAGAACCTCCCTTTCAAAATGAATATTGGAATAACAAGCGAGATGGCATTTATGTGGATATAGTTTCCGGAGAGCCTCTATTCAGCTCTCTTGATAAATTTGACTCCGGTACTGGCTGGCCGAGTTTCACTCGCCCATTGGAACCTGATAATATCGTAGAGAAAAAAGATTATAGCCATTTTATGATGCGCACCGAAGTAAGGAGTAAACACGGTGATTCTCATTTGGGGCACGTTTTCCCCGATGGCCCCCCGCCCACAGGCCTGAGATATTGCCTCAATTCCGCGGCCCTGCGCTTCATTCCCAAAGAAGATTTGGAAAAAGAAGGCTATGGGGAATATAAAAGACTTTTTACTATAAAAGGCGAGAAGTAATTTCCCATTGTTAGTTAGCAAAGATTATTGACCTTTGATCATTCTAAAATTTCAACCTGAACCGGGATAGATTAAGCTCTTTAAAAAAAACTGGTCGACGGTCAGTAAAGATATATCTTGACATTCGTGTTATTTATTTCTAATATTTAGCACAAATGGGAAAATGGCTGCAGGGATTTGTAAAAGAGATTAAAAAGGAAAGTTTACATCCTTGGTGGCGTAATCAAGGAGCATTTTTATTAATCTCTTTTTCCCTCCATGTGCTTATTATTCTATACCTTTTTCATTTACCTTTGTATTCCCATCAATTTTCTTTGCCCAAAATAATAGAGGTTAAAATAATAGAAGAAAATAATAAGGTTTCTGCAGATTCCGCCCCTAAGATTGCCCCTGCTCCCGTAATAGAAAAACCCCCAAAAGTGAGGAAAACAAAGTTAAATAAGACGAAGTCGCTGGAAGAGAAAATAATCCCTGCTCATAATCCCGTGCTCCAAACAGAAAATTATTTTTTGGATAACTTAGACATGGGATCGGCCAGAGAACATGTTGCCCAGATAAGAGCAGATGATTCCTGGCTAAATGAAAAGATTATTTTTCCTGATCATAAACCAAATACGAAAACTGAAGAAGTCCCCCCTAACCCTGCTCATATAACCATGGCTGCCAATTCCATTCCGGAAGAAAGCAATTTTTCTGAAAAAAAAGGCACCTCCTCAGCTCTTCCTGCTAGCGGAACCGGAAGTAACCCAAAAGCAGCCGTTACTGCAGGAGGTGTTTGGTTAGAAGGAGGTAGTGAGGGCAAAGGAAATATCCCAGGCCCGCCGCTTGCACCTAAAGGTGGCGATGGTAAAGGTAGCGGCTCTTCGAACATAGGTCAATCTCCAGGCCACGTTTATTCTAAAATACCGGGCAAAAAAGGCGATGGCCAAGGGGATCTCTCCACCTTTTTGGGCTTGGCCAGAAAAAAAATCGAAGGTGCCAAAAGATATCCCTGGGAAGCCTTACGCCGCAATTGGCAGGGGAAAGTAATCCTTTCTTTTTGGGTGGATCAAAAAGGGGAAGTCAGCGAGATCAAGATCCTCCAATCTTCCGGTTATAGAGTTTTAGACGAAGAAGCAAAAGCTACTTTGTTAAGGGCCTCGCCTTTGCCGGTCCCGCCGCAAATGGAAGCAGAGATGCTGAAAATTGAAGTGCCCATTCTTTTCCGCATCGAATAAATTCAATACCTCTGAATTTAACGCTTATAATAACCCCATTCCACCAGCCGCCGGTAAGCATGTTGAGCATATTTACCTTCTTGGACAGTTTGCAAATAGAGATGATATTCTTTAGCCGCCGCGGGTTTGTTTCCCATTCCTTCTTGGGCAAAACCTTTGAAGAAAGTATAGTGGGGGTTAGCCGGCAAAAGTGTTTGGCAAGTACTGAAATCTTGATAAGCTAACTCAAAATTCTTAGTTTGCAAACGTACTAAGCCACTAAGTTGGTGTGCTTGCGCCTCCTGCGGGTAGACTTGCTTGGCTTTTTCTAAGAAATTCAGTCCTTCGTTGGTTTTTTTCTGGGTTAGCTGACAAACGGCCATCATGACTAAGGCGGTATAATCATCGGGAGCGATGTGCAGAGCCTGCCGAAAATGGTTTTCCGCATCATTATATTTTTTGCTGGCCATTTCTTTCTCTCCTTTCTGCATCTCTTCAATCGCTCCCTTAATCCTTCGCAAATTGGCCGTATTATCCATGAAGCGCTCTCGATACATGGGCAACTTTGCAAATTGCGCATATTTTGAGCGCGAATTCGTTAAGGCTGTTTGATAGCGTTCATCGCTCATGGGATGGGTAGCAAACATTAGCTCTATTGTCCCGGGTTTTTCTTTCGATAAACTGCGCAGCATATTCATTAACCCCACCATACCACCAGGGCTATATCCAGCTTTGGTCATGTACTCCATAGCTAAATCATCTGCCTCGCGCTCATTATCTCTACTATAGGCCGCCAGCAACACTCCTGCTCCTATACTTCCCAATTGAGCGGCCAACTGGCCCAGCATGGTTGCTTTCGTGCCTGCCAAAACGGAAAACCCTCCCACCACTACCTGCGTTAACATACCTTTGGAAATTTGCTGGGCCGTGTGCCGAGCATTCACATGTCCCAGTTCATGACCCAAGAGGGCAGCTAACTCAGCTTCATTATTCAAAGCCACGAGAATACCCCGCGTGCAGGCTACACTTCCTCCAGGGAAAGCGTAAGCATTCACATAGGTAGCATTTACTACCTGAAAAGAATAAGGCATTTGCGGCCGATGAGTTAGTTTAGCTATGCTTAGCCCAACTTGGTGGACATAATCATTCAAAGCCTGATCTTGACTTCGGCCATAGTCATTGGAGATTTGCAAAGGGCTATAGTTTTTATCAAGAGCAATCTCCTCCTCCTCAGAGATGAGCATGAGCTGAGGTCGGCCTGTAACTGGGCTTACCGCACAGCCCACCACCAAACCAACAGCGGAAAGCGCTAATAGGGAGAGGAAATTACGCCTGGTGATCATTGGCCACCTCCCAGATCTTTGCTCAGGCAAACAGAACTATCCGGACAAATTTCTTGGAATTCCCTTGTCGCTCTAATTTCCGCCGGAGCTAATTTCCTGTCGATCCTTTGATAACCTCTTTTAACAAAAAATTCTTCCGCCGAGGTAGTCAGTAAATAAAGTTTGGAGATATGCAGAGAGCGGCCATATTCTTCAACTTTTGCTACCATTTGGGAAGCAATCCCGCGATTTCGGTATCGTTCGTTTACTGCTAATGACCTGAGGAGCGCAACTTGTCCAAAAATTTCTAAGCCCACTACTCCCCGAATTAATCCCTGCTCTTTATAAACGAGAAAGTGCTTAAAGTGTTCCCGGGACAGATCTTCCTGGGGCAGCCCACAAGCTATTAAAAGCTGCCTTATCCATGGCTCATCCTCAAGAGAAGCAAATTCAATGGCCATTTCCAGTCTCCTTTTTACTTCTAATGACTTTAGCAAAAAAGTTAATCTCTGGGTTTATGAGCGCATACTTTTACGCTCACTATTCCTTGCGATAATTCTTTGGTTTTTTCGGGCGTAAGTTTTAATTTCTCCGCAACTTTCTTAATCAAAGGGTCATCTTCCATCCAGGTAATGGGGAAAGAGGTCTCTTCCAAAACTCTTATCTCTTGAAATCCAGCTTCTTGTATAGCACCTAAGTACTCCTCCTTGGTGGAAGCTCCAGCCACGCAACTAACATAGGCCGCCACGGAATTTTTAATCTCTGGAGGAAGTTCTTTAAGTAAAACTATATCCGCCACCATCAAACGCCCTCCCGGTTTCAAGACGCGGAAAGCTTCCTTAAATACCCTTCTCTTGTGGGGAGAAAGATTGATAACACAATTAGAAATAATTACATCGACGTAATTGTCAGCCACTGGTAAATTCTCAATTTCGCCTAGGCGAAACTCCGTATTTTCATAGCCGCCACGTCGAGCATTCTCCCGAGCCTTCTCCAACATCTCCGGAGTCATATCAACGCCAATAACCCGGCCTTTTTCCCCCACTCGGTTGGCCGCTAAAAAACAATCAAACCCGGCCCCGGCCCCAAGATCTAAAACTACGTCGCCCTCCTGCAAAGATGCCAAGGCCACGGGATTGCCACACCCTAAGCCTAAATTTGCCCCTGCGGGCGCCCCTTGCAAATCTTTCTCTGTGTAGCCTATTCTTTTGCTGATTTCGGTTATTAAATTTGGTTCGGTGCCACAAGAAGTGGGCCCAGAGCAACAGGAGCCACCCTTCTTAGCAATCTGGCCATAACTTTCCCGCACAACCTTTTTTATTTCTTCTTCTTTCATTTTTACCTCCATTTTAATCTTAATCCGCAGATCAAGCAAAAATATTTTTCATCATAGAACCAAGGAGTTCTTTCATTCCTTCGGCCAAGAATGAAGCTTTAACCAGAGTAAAACAGCAAACCTCTCCCTCCTTTTCCCAGCTTATCAAGGCTAATTTATCACCAGGCTGAATTTTAGCCTTTTCCCTAAACTCTTTAGGCAAAACCATTTGCCCCCGTTCATCCACACTAATTAAAGATACAACCTGACAGCAGCTGGTTGATTTTTCCGCCATAGATAAAGATACATGCTTTTTAGTCACTTTCGGCTCCTTTTTAATTTCCCTTCTAAAATATTTTTCTGACTAATCAGATTATTTTGAATATTCTAATTTATCAGAAATATTTTGTCAAGTTTTATACCGCTCTTTTTTCCAAGCGGCCGTTTTAACAGCTATAGAGTTTCTTATAAATAAACCCTTTGTTAATCCCCATCAGGTAGTGCTTTATGGATAAAGTAGGGGCGCTATGGTAGCAAGTATGCTGGCCGCAAAAGACCAAAACCTTGCTGCCCTTATCCTTGAGGGTGGCGCCTATGATTTTTTTAAATGGTACCCCATTTCTATATCAGGAATTAACAGTTATATCGAAGGGGAAGCTGGAACGTCTCCCCAAGCTTTTAGAGAACGGTCGGCCATATATCATGTGGACAAAATAAGGGCTCCTATTCTTCTGCTTCATGGCGCTAAAGACGAGAGGGTTCCAATTCAACAAGCTACCTCTTTTGCCGAGAAACTTAAGGCCCAAGGAATTATCTGCAAGCTGGTAATTTTCCCCAATGCTGGCCATACCCTTTGATGAGCAAATCCGGGAGATATATCCTTTTCATCAATTTTCTCTGGGGTAATGAGCAACCGGCTTGAGCATTATTGCTGATGACGGTATTCGTCATCCAGCTTATACATTTTCCAGAAATAAATATTTTTTCTTCATAAATAATTTCAAAATACATTTTATAAGTAATATCAACCTGAGGGCATGACCAATCTCTGAAAATTAATTTACTAGGGAAATGATCTAAAAAAAGAGGTAAAATGTTTAACATGATCAAGAAAAAGGCGGCATTTTTCTTTACCAACCTCAAAGGACCCCTTCCATGGCCCAAGAAGTTATGGCTGCTTTTTAGAAATAACTGGATTAAAATAAGGCATCTTCAGCCTTGTTGCGGTCATCCTGGCGAGCCTGGATGTTGACAGGGCCCAACAGAAAAACCTCGGTGAGGTGGAAAGTTTGACTAATTGATCTTCAGCAAAAACATTTTGGCAGTAAATATAATGAACCTTATCTCCAAGAACAAATCTATTTGAACCCTCATCCTGGAGAACTGCAATTAAGAAATCATGTATAAAGACATAAATGTTATTTTTTGAAGCGGATCTCTTCGACATTTTGAAAGCGGCGGACTACATAATAAACTTCCACTTCTATTTTTAACAGGGCGCAGTTGGGGGAGGTAATAAACTCATGCAAATAGGGATGTTTAGAAAGGTAGAGCTTTTGCAAACGTCCCTTTTCCACATCTTTGGCTTCCTTGACTATACCTAAAGCAGTTACGGCAGCAGCTTCATGGAAATCTGATTCTCGATTAGAGCGATTGTCTATGACCATGGCCACCTTGGGATTATTAATTATATTAGCGTATTTACGTGTATTTCTAACCGTGGCAAAAACAAGATACTTCAAATCATTAGTGGCCGCAAAGGCCACCAGGTTTCCATAGGGTTGATTTTGATCTTCCGTGGCTAAAACCGCCAGCTTTTGGGTTTTTAAGAGGTCTTTTAGAAAAGATGCTAAAGTATTGGTCAGTCTACTCATGATGAATAAATTTCTTAAAGCGGAACAATTGATTAACCAAAACAATTATGCATATTAACTGGATTCCAACTAACCCGCAAGTGTAAAATAATCTGACCCTCGATCATTTTTGAAATTCGTACCTATTTCAGGCGGGAGAGGCCCGCCTCTCTCCCTCCTGCCTGAATTAAGCTGGAATTTAAAAACTGATCGACGGTCAGGGGAGAGGCTCCTTGACTACTTGAGTTATTAGGATTATTCTTTAGGATAATTACAAAACCTAACCGCATTTTTTAAAAATTTTGATGAGAATTAAACTAATTTGGTCAGCAATCTTAATCGGATTATTTTTTTGCTCAGCCCACCTTCTTGCTTCCGAAATTAAAGAAAAGGCTTATCTTGAGGATCGGGCTTTTAAAAATCTGGAAGGAGAAATTCAGCGGGCAGAGCATTTAGCTGGCGGAATTGTGGGCGTCTCTGCACTCCATCTAGAAACTGGCAGAAAGATAGGTTTAAATGCCCAAGAACGCTTTCCCATGGCCAGCGTTTACAAAATCCCTATTGCTGTTCAACTTTTGCGTCGCGTAGATCAGGGAGAGCTCAGCCTGGACAAAATGATCAATATCCAAGCCAATGATCTTCGCCCTGGAAGTAGCCTAATATCTTCTTATTTATCCAGCCCGGGGGTGACGCTCTCCGTGCGCAATCTATTAGAATTAATGTTAGTGGCCAGCGACAATACGGCTACTGATATTTTATTGCGCCTGGCTGGAGGACCCCAGACCGTAACTGCCCGCTTGCGGGATATGGGCATTTTGGATATGGATGTCAGCCGGCCGACTATAAATTTAATTGCCGACGCTACTGGTTTTATCCTGCCCGCAGAGAAAGAATGGAATCTCGACCTCTTAAAAAAACTTCATGATCAAGTTCCTCCTGAAATCCAAAAGGCAGCAGCTGAAAGGTTTGTAAATGATACGCGCGATACCACAACTCCCGCAGCAATGGTCCAGCTTCTAAAATCTATTTATCAGGGAGAATTTTTAAAAGGAAAGACTAAAAATCTTCTTTGGGATATGATGAGCAGGTGTCAGACAGGCCGATCGCGGATAAAAGGATTTTTACTTCCCGAGACCGTTGTCGCTCACAAAACCGGCACCATAGCAGGAATAACAAACGACGCTGGTCTAATTAAATTACCCAATAATGATGGGACAATTGCTCTGGCCATTTTCATAAAATTATCCGCTAAAGATATTTCTGATCGCGAGCGCGCCATTGCCCACATCAGCAGGACGATCTATGATTATTTTCTTTTTCACCCTTACCCGCCAGCAAATTTTGCCAAATAAATAACTATGAAGGAAAATTTTATAATCCAGGTGGATGAAGGGGAATTAAAAAAAGAGCGACAAAAGGCTCGCCTCCTGCGCCAAAGCCGCTGGTGGAAGCAGAAACTGGCTGAAGGGAAATGTTATTATTGTCAGCAAAAGTTTCCGCCATCAGAATTAACCATGGACCATATTGTTCCTTTGGTCAGGGGTGGCAAGACTACTAAAGGGAACGTTGTTCCTGTTTGTAAAGCTTGTAATAATAAGAAAAAGTATCTGCTTCTTATGGAATGGGAAGATTATGTTAAAGGAGAGAAGTAAGGATAAATTTTAAATTTTATCTGCCCAAAGTTTTTCCGCCAGCGTAAATAATTTTCCCCAAAGAAAGGAAAGTGCAGATGAACGCTCCTTTATCCGGTGTGCGCATTCTGGATCTTTCGCAGATGTTGGCCGGACCTTACGGCAGCATGATCTTGGCTGATCTGGGCGCGGAAGTTATCAAAATCGAAAAACCAGGGGAAGGTGACTTAGCTCGGGGGATGCCTCCGCATTTTTTCCATGGAGAAAGTGTTTATTTTCTTAGTATCAATCGCAATAAAAAATCCTTAACTCTGGATTTAAAATCGGCCGAAGGCTTACAGATTTTTTACCGCTTAGTAGAAAAGTCCGACGTGGTTTATGATAATTTTCGCCCAGGCGTTTTACAAAAACTGAAGATTGACTATGGGAGCTTAAAAAAGATCAATCCCCGCATCATCTCCTGCTCTATCTCTGGATACGGACAAACCGGCCCAGGCAAAGATCGGCCGGCTTTTGACTTAATCATTCAAGCCCGGGGCGGAATTATGAGTTATACAGGCGAACCGGGGCGAATGCCGGTGCGTATGGGGGCGCCCATGGGCGACTTGGCTGGAGGACTCTTTGCCGCTCAAGGCGTCATGGCGGCTCTTTATCAAAGGGAAAAAACCGGAGTCGGCCAGCAAGTGGATATAAGTCTCTTAGACTGCCAAATCTCTCTTTTAATTTATCGGGGCCTCTATTACCTTTATGCGGGCGAAATTGCTCAACCGGTGGGTTCGGGGCACGTCTCCGGAGTGCCTATCCGCGCTTTCAAAACGAAGACTTTTGATATTGTCGTTGACGCGAACACCGATAAATTTTTTTATGAATTATGTGCTGGAATGGGGCTCCAAGATCTCATCTCAGACCCGCGCTTTCGGACACGGGCTGACCGACTAAAAAATAAAGAAGTGCTCTATGCTATCCTGGAAGAACGCTTTCTGGAGCAGACAGGAGAAGAATGGCTTCAGATCCTGGAGGGACGCCTTCCCGTCGGACCTATCAATACTGTTGATATGGCTCTGCGTGATCCTCAAGTTCTGATGCGGAATATGGTCATAGAAATCCCCCATCGCTCTGGAGAAAAGATGAAACTAATTGGTAATCCAGTAAAATTACCCCAGGCGGGACCAGAAACTTATACCCCTCCTCCGGCATTAGGAGAACATACCGAAATAATCTTGCGGGAAATCTTAAATTTAACCCCTGGGGAAATAAAGCACTTAAGGGACAAACAGATAATTTAGGAAAGAGGGATAAAGGCAAGGGATAAGCCCTTGCCCTACTTTTCTTTTTGAAATAATACTCAGGCTCGCTTGCACCTCAGCCCAAAATTTGGTTTAACAACTTCTCTTAGGTTCTAATTAAAGAGTTATACGCGGTCAGCAATAGAAAACATTGACAAAGATACCTTTGTTGATTAACCTGAAATTAGACTCGTTAATAACAGGAAGGAGGAAAATAAATGGTTACCGAACTTACTAAAGGGGTCTATTGGGTTGGAGTAGTTGATTGGGGGCTTAGGCATTTCCATGGCTATGAACTTTCCACCCATCGTGGTTCGACTTATAATGCCTATCTAATTCTTGATCAAAAAGTTGTCTTAGTAGATACAGTCTGGGGGCCGTTCCAAGATCAATTAATAGAAAATATTCGGGAAATTATTGATCCCGCAAAAATAGATATAGTAGTGGCCAATCATGCCGAAACGGATCATTCTGGAGGACTAAAGGCTGTTATGCGTTATGCTCCTGAAGCTACCGTTATAGTCTCCAGTCGCGGCGAAGAAAGCGTGGAGGGACATTATCATCAGCCTTGGAAATTTAAAAAGGTTAAAACCGGTGAAAAGATAAACATCGGGCAAAATGACTTAATTTTTGTCGAGGCCCCTATGTTACATTGGCCAGACAGTATGTTTACCTATCTTACGGGTAAGAATATCCTCATGCCTAACGATGCTTTCGGCCAACATTATGCCACAGCTTTTCGTTTTAACGACCAGGTAAACCAAGAAGAACTCTATGAAGAAGCGCTTAAATATTATGCCAATATCCTCACTCCTTTCAGTAACTTGGTTCTTAAAAAGATTGAAGAAGTCTTGGCTTTAAATCTGCCGGTGGAGATGATTGCTCCCAGTCATGGAGTAATCTGGCGAAAGGATCCCTTACAAATAGTTAAAAAATATCAAGAATGGGCTCGACAAATCCCGGAAAAATCAGCAGTGATTCTTTATGACACTATGTGGGAAGGAACTCGGAAAATGGCGGAAGCTATCGGCCAAGGTTTAGCTGCTGAAGAAATTCCTTTTAAGATATTCTTTATGGCCGTTTCCGACCGAAATGATGTGATTACTGAAATATTTAAAGCCAAAGCCATCATAGTTGGTTCGCCTACCTTGAACCAAGGGCTTTTACCAACCATTATGCCAATTTTGGAAGACATTAAGGGGCTTAAATTTCAGAACAAGATAGGCGCGGCTTTCGGCACCTATGGTTGGAGTGGTGAATCCGTGAGATTAATTGAAGAACACTTTCAGCACTGCAAAATTCCCGTCCCCGTACCCGGCGTAAAAGCCAAGTGGCAACCTAAATCGGCAGATCTCGAAGCTTGTGTTAAATTTGGGAAGGCGGTAGCCGAAGTTATAAAGAAAAGCTAAAATTTTCCCTCTTCCCTTGGCCTTGCGTAGGCCCAAAATCTTAAAGCTATTTTCACCCCCCTTCTGCCCATCTTCAACCAAGCTGGACGAAAGGGAGGTCGCTAGGGAAAAAATTTAGATCAACACTTTCACTACTACTTTCTTAACCGGTTTAGGAATTGAGATAGCTATCCCGGGCATATGGGCATCTTGGGGCGCCACAATAACAAAACTACCGGAATGGAGAGTTATAAAATCCCCCTTTCCTTCTAAGGTAACAAAGTCTTTATTTTCATCATAACCAAGGGTATTTAGGTCATCAAGGTAAGCGTACCCAAAGAGCTCTTCACCTTTCCAGAGGTACTGAATATCCATATACCGGCGATGGGCTTCCCAGCGCCCTTTTTCTTTGGGTTTGCTTTCGTACTGTTGGACAAGGGCATAAATATTTGCCCCTTCTACTTCATACTTTCCTGGTGCTAATGCGGAGAAGTCCGTATTCTGCAGGTAGTTAAAAGCTGCTTCCATTCTTTTGTGCAAACCAAAATATAAAGAGGCATTCTTCAATCGGTCAATAATCATACTCTCCTCCTCTTCAAAATAATTTTTCATCAATCTCTTGACCCATGCAGGCCCAAGAGGATGGTTGAGGCGATCGAATTACAATTCGACCGCGGATTTAACTATCCCAATCGGCCTAAAATTCATCTTCTTTCTTCCTTTTAAAGCCACAGAGCACGCAGCGCGGCATAGGCGCAGCTATAAATTTATTTCTCGCAGAGCTCACAGAGCACGCAGAGAAAGATATAAATAAAATTATTAAAAAATAAATTTTCCTCTGTACTACATACTCGCAAATCCTTTAAATTTTATTAAGAAAAAGCATGACTCTCCCAGAGCTCGCTGAGCACTCAGAGAAAGAAATGAATAAATTTAATAAAAAAAATTCCCTCTGTGTCCTTTGTGGGCTCTGCGAGAAATAAATTTTTGGTTGCGGCCCTGCCGGCTGTGATCTCTGTGGCCACTATTGTTTCATAAACTCCAGGCCGCTTTGGCCCCTTCTTCTGTGGCTTCAATAATGCGCCGCGGCTGCAGCGCATCTCCAACCACAAAATATCGGTATCCCCGTGTTTTCAAAAATTCCTGCAAGCCTTCTCTTGGCTTCAAGCCTACGGCTATGATTACCTGATCTAAAGGGGCCAATTTTTTTTCATGGCCTTCTATGGAGACAACTATGTAATCCTCCCCGATTTCCTTCACGGTTGCGTTAAAGAGAAGATCGACTTGGTTTTCTTTAAGTCTCTTGTGCAACATGTAACCATGAGAAGTAATCTTAAGAACAGGCGACCTTTTTAAAGCTTCGATTATAGTTATTTTTACCCCTTTCTGAGCTAAAAAGTCGGCCGTCTCCATGCCGATTAACCCTCCGCCAATAATCGCAATCTGAGTCCCCGGTTTCACTTCACCGGCCAGTATTTGCCATGCATCACAGACGATGGAGCGTTCAATCCCCGGAATATGGGGGATTATCTTCTCTCCTCCAAGGGCAAGGATCACGGCATCAGGTTTCTCTTGGTCTAACAAAGATTCCGTAACAGCTACATTTAATTTAATGTTTACTCCTTTCTTCTCTACCTGCGAAGCAAGCCATCTTCCCCATTCCGCATATATTTCTTTAAAAGGCGGCTTGCTCGCATAGCGCAACTGCCCCCCTAATTCCTTTTCCTTTTCAAAAAGGGTAACTTGGTGACCGAGGCGGGCAGCCTCGTTCGCTGCCGTCAGTCCGGCAGGCCCTCCCCCTATGATCCAAACCTTCTGTTGCTTTTGGGCCGGCCCCCTGGGGTAAATGATTTCTTGACCAGTTTCCGGATTTAAAGAACACCGGATTGTCCCCTCCCCTAAGAGCAGTCGCTCGATGCACCCTTGATTACAGGCAATGCATTTACAGATTTCTTCTGCTCTTCCTTCGCGGGCTTTGATCAAAAAATCTGGATCAGCTAAGAATTGCCTCCCAAAAGCCACCAAATCAGCTTCTTGCCGCCCAATTACTTCATCAGCTAAGAAAGGATCAGTAAATCGGCCCACGGCTATTACGGGCACATCAACAACATCTTTTATCTTCCGCGCGCGCCAAGTATTGAAACCAGGTTCATATTCGGCTGGGGCACTGGTAATTCCTGCTGGACTACCATGAGTTCCTATTGAGGCATGGATTATATCCACCCCAGCGCTTACAAAATCGGGGACTACTTCCTGGATTTCTTCCACCGTGTATCCGCCTTTTATAAATTCTTCTACAGAGAGTCGCAGAGAAACAGGAAAATCTTCCCCAACTCTTCGGCGTACTTCCTCAATAACCTCGATTAAGAAGCGGGCGCGATTTGCTAAACTACCCCCATATTCATCCTGCCGTTGGTTACTCAAAGGCGAAAGAAATTGCGTTAACAAATACCCGTGAGCCCCGTGGATTTCCACGGCATCGAATCCAGCTTGTTTGGCCCGCAGGGCAGCGGCCCCGAAGGCCAAAATGATTTCTTTTATATCCCCTTTGGTCATCTCTCGTGGGGTAAGCCCAAAAACTAAACTGCGAATTGGCGAAGGAGCTATAGCCTTGCCTTCTCTCAATAAGAAGAGGCTTTCTCTACCCGCATGGTGAAGTTGCAGGGCAATTTTGCATCCGCAGGCGTGAGCTACTTCGGCCAGGCTTTTTAATCCGGGAATAAACCGATCATCATAAGCAGCTAATTCCTTATTTATGGCCGACCCAGATGGATGAACGGAAGTTACCTCGGTAATAATCAAACCGGGTCTACCTTGAGCACGCCGGCGCAAATAGGCCATATTCGCTTCACTTACGGTACCATCTTCATTACCCAAATTCGTCCCCATAGGAGCCATTACCGCCCGATTGGCCAATTCCATATTTTTTATTTTTAAGGGCGAAAATAAATTTGCCAGGGGATGCATATGCGGCCTCCTGCTAATTATTATTTTATCTTTTATCCCTCTCGCGCTCTCACGCCTCGCGCTTTACGCTCTTTTATATTCCGGTTGCCCAAACCTTCTCCGCAGCGTCTCTACAAAATTTCTATCAGCCGATACCGATATAAATGCAATTGGCGAATATCCTCTCTTCCACGCCAGGTAAATCGTCCAAATTAAGAGAATTATCGTTAAAAGTATATTTGGCCAAGCATTTAACGGCCATTGCCCGTTCCAGGTTAGTTGATAGGAATCTGAAAAAGGGAAGAGGTAATTGATGGGCCATTGGTAACCATCAGGGCCCCGCGAGCCGACAAGATCACCGAGGATATGCAGATGGAAACTTATCAAAGAAAGGAAAGCGGTTAGAATACGCTGCCGAGCTATGAGAAATGTACCGATAGAAATTAAGAGGGCCAAGAAAAGATTGTGCGTCAGAACGTGGTGGTATTGGGTATGCCAATGAAATGCCCATTCTTTATCTTTAAAAATTAAACCAATAAAAAGCCCCACGGCATCCACATCCGGAATAATTCCTCCCAAAGTGACTAACCCCCGATCCCTTCTATCCAGGTACTTAATGTTGGCAACTGTCCAACCCAGCATTAAATGGGTGGCCAAGTGCATTATATTTTTCCTCTTTGTTTAATTATTACCCTTCTATCATAAATAAAAAATTCCTGCTACTTTATTCTGCAAAGTAATGTCCACTTTTTAATTTTATAAAAGCCAATAATCTTGCCCACCATTCCTTTTTAAAATTAAAACTCTTTCCCTCTCCCCAGGCTTGGGGAGAGGGAAATAATAATTCATAGTAGCCAAAACGTAATGCCTTACTAAAGGGTGGATTTCTTATAACTCCCCCTTTTTCCCCCTCTTAGTTTAAGAGGGGGAGAAGGGAGTTAAAAAAATTTCGAGACGGACAATAGATTAGATTTGTAGGGCAAACCATTAGCGAACTTGGCCAGCCATAAAGACTGGCCCTACGAAATGACAATAAGTAATGGTTTTTATATGTAACCCACCCTTCAGTGAGAGATTACGCCAAAACCCAATATTTAGTTGCTAAAGATAATTATATTTGCTATATGAGGACAAAAATGTTCATTAATATAATTTCAGAGGGGGTAGGGAAAATGATAAGCAAAATTTATCAATTTAAGGTTCCCCAGTTAATCATCTGGGGAGCGGGGTCAGCCAAAGAGGTGGGCACCTTGGCCAAAGGATGGGGAAGGAAAGCTATGCTGGTAACTGATCATAATTTAGAAAAACTTGGCCTCCTCGATGAGATTAAGAATTCTTTAGAGATGGCCCAAATTTCCTGGGCCACATATAACCAAGTTACCTCCGAACCAACTGACCTTCATGTGGATCAGGGGGTAAAAATCTTTCGCGAAAGTGGGGCTGATTTTCTGATCGCTCTGGGGGGAGGCAGCCCCATTGATGCCGCCAAAGCCATCGCCATCCTTTTTAGCAACGGCGGAAAGATAAGCGATTACATGGGCGCTAATAAAATTCCTAAACCGGGACCGCCATTAGTTGCCATACCTACTACAGCTGGCACCGGCAGTGAAGTTACCCAATTTACGATCATTACCGATACCTCCCGTGACGTAAAGATGCTCATCGCCAGCCCTTATCTTATTCCTCGTTTAGCCTTGCTTGATCCTTTGCTGACTAGGCAAATGCCTCCCCAAATTACGGCGGCGACCGGTATCGATGCGCTTACTCATGCTATTGAAGCGTATGTATCTATAAAAGCCCAGCCATTAAGTGACACCTTAGCTCTGGATGCCATAAGACTCATCTCGGGCAACCTGCGCCAAGCTTGGGCTAATGGAGATAATCTGGAAGCCCGCAGCAATATGATGGTTGGCGCTCTGGAAGCGGGAATGGCTTTCTCCAATTCCTCCGTCGCCTTGGTGCACGGCATGGCTAGGCCTATCGGGGCCTATTTTCATATTCCCCATGGCCTTTCCAATGCTGTACTGTTGCCTACCGTAATGGAATTTAGCATTCCCGGAAACCCCCAAAGATACGCGGATATTGCTAAGGCCATGGGTGAAATCACAGAGGGCCTATCAACATTAGATGCTGCCTATTTAGCGGCCAAAGCCCTTAAAAGATTAAATGGGGATTTAAAAATTCCTTCATTACGGGAATTGGGAGTGGATGAAAAGAAATTCAACGCCGTGGTTACCCAGATGGCTGCTGACGCTTTAGCCAGCGGCAGTCCGGGAAACAATCCCCGAAAAGCTACTCAGGAAGAGATCGTCGAGCTTTATAAAAAAGTTTTTTAAAAAATAAAACTTGCGAATTTATTAAACGAATGACGGCTTAATCGCCTTATAAATAACCGCTACACCTCTAGTTAGAGGATAATAATTTACTTCTTCAAAACCAATTTCTTCCAAGAGGTTCTTGACTTCTTCTGGTTTGGGGAAAGCTTTAATGGAAAGGGGTAGATAAATATAAGCTTCTTTGCACCCGCTAATTACCAGGCCCACCCAGGGGATAATACAAAAAGAATAAAAATCATAAACCTGCTTAAACCATTTTCCTTTTGGCTGGGCAAACTCAAGAGCGACAAATTTTCCACCAGGTTTAAGCACGCGATACATTTCTTCTATTCCTTTCTGTATATCAGCCAAATTACGCAGGCCAAAGCCAATCATGGCTGCATTGAATTTTTCTGGCGCCGAAGAAATTTCCATAGCATTACCTTGAATAAAATATATTTTATCATCTTGCAATTTTTTCTTTACTTTCTCCTTTCCCTTCAGCATCATTGGCCGGCTGAAGTCATACAAAAATACTCTTCCTTTCCCCTGAATATCTTTAGCCGCTAAAATGGCCAAATCCCCGGTTCCGCCGCACAAGTCTATAATTTTTTCTTTCTCTTTTGGGTCCAATAATTTTACGGCCTTTTTCTTCCACAAAAAATGGAGCCCAAAACTCAAAAGGGCATTCAATAGGTCATAGCTTGGAGCTATGGTATTAAAGAGTTTCCAAACGAATTTTTCTTTATTCTCCATGAAATTTTTTTCGTGAATTTCCACATTTTAATAAGGGGGTGAATGAACTTATCCCAATTTATCGCTACGCTAACATTAGAGCCCTCTTAAATATTCCGGACGCAATAGCGAGGTATCATTAGCAGAGACAACTTTATGGATCAAGTGGACAACTGTTTCCTTATCGCGGGGGAGGCGGGCTTTGATAGGCAAATAATTGGAAGCATGATTGGAAGTAAAATAACATTGAGTAAAATTAGAATTGGCAATAATAATACCCAACTCTTCAATCAACTGGAAAGGAGAAGGAAGCTTAAAACGGCCAGCTTTCATCTCTTCATATAAAGGCGTTCCGGGAACAAGCATTAAAGTTAAGGCACTGGCAAAATCCGGATCGATCTCCGATAAAATTTTAGCTGTAGCTAAGGCATGTTGCTCACTGTATTCTACTCCTCCCAAACCTAATAAAACAGTTACCGAAAGAGTAATACCTGCTTCTTTTACTCTTTGACCGGCCTCGACCATTTGGGCGTAAGAAACTCCTTTATGCACCCTCTGCAGCAGGGCCTCGTCTCCTGTTTCTACTCCCAAATAAATTATCCCTAACTTCTTTTCCTTAAGTTCCCGCAATTCCTCCACGGATTTACGCAAGATACTTTTAGCGTTACCATAAATACCCACTCGGCGCAAACCTTTTATTCTTTCATTTAAGTATTCCAAAATGGTCAATAGCTTAGGCTGCGGGATGATTAAAGCATCGCCATCGGCTAAAAAAACCTTGCGAAATGGTCCATAAGGAGCAACTTCATCAATCTCCCTTTTTATGGTCTCCCAATCTTTGATGCGGAATCTCCGCCCCTTATAAGTAGGACAAAACGTGCACTTATTATGCGAGCACCCCAAGGTTACCTGGAGGATCAAGCTTTCCGCTTCACTTGGCGGACGGATAACTATACCTTCATACTCCATATTTTTATTTTATAAACAAATGGTTTTTCTGACAATTGGCTTTTAACCTGACCTCGATAAGTTTAAATATTTCTCGCCTCCAGGAGACAGGCCTATAGACTTTTATTCCGCGCCCAGCTCATGAAAGAACCAGGGCCTCCTTTTAATGAGCCGCTCTCCCTCCCACCTGAAATAGGGACGAATTTCCCCAGTAATCGACCATGAGGCTTTTAATTCAATCTACCCTCCAAGCGCAACCGTTCTATAATCTCCTTAATCTTAGGTAGAGCCTCCAGAGCTGCTTTTTCTCCTTCGAGGATTGCCTCGTGTCTCTTGGAAAAATCGCTGGAGCCGATATGGCCAACTTTGGGTCGAATGATCACATCTGCCTTGGCCAGTTGTAATTGAACCATTTTAGAGTACATTATATTAACGGCCTGCAGGATAGTTTCAATGGTACTTTCCGGTTTCACATTTCCCAGGTCAGAAGAAATATCCACGGCGATGACTATATCAGCGCCATACTTTCGGGCCGCTTCCACGGCCACTGGGCTAACCACGCCTCCATCTACATAAAGCCGGTCTCCTATGCGTACAGGCCGAAATACACCAGGAACTGCGCAACTGGCTCTAACCGCAGCTCCAGTATTTCCTTTGCCAAATACAACTTCTTGACCACTTTGCAAATCAGTAGCTACCGCATAAAAGGGAAGAGCCATCTTCTCCAGAGGAGTATTCTTCGTCATCTTATTTACGAACTCGGCGAGTTTCAGACCTTGGATAAAACCATTGTCCGGAATGATCAAATCAATGATATCGCCTTTTTGCATAGAAAGGGCCAGGGATTGCATTTCTAAAGGAGTATAACCGTAAGCATAAAAACACCCTACCAAACTGCCGGCGCTTGTCCCCACTACCATATGAATCGGAATGTTATGGCTGTTCAGCACCTTCAATACTCCTATATGGGCAAATCCTTTGGCCGCTCCCGCTCCTAAGACCAAAGCGATTTTTGCTGGTTTAGGAGGGGGAGTTGGAATTTTTTCTGGAGGTTTGATTTCCTTCGGAGCACAAGCGCTAAACAGAATTAAAGTGCCAAAGATCAGAAAAAAATTCTTCATCTTCATTTCCTCTTTTTCCTTCCTTTTCCCCAGAGAGTTTCTAAGTTATAATTTTACCAAAATCGGTGAAGAGAACAAAGATTACTTATGGAGTCCAGCCTTTGCCAACCTGATGAGCGAAAATCTTGCGGGGCTTGCTGCGGCTTGTATAATTTCCAGGATCATTCGCGAGCAACTTTGCATTCCCTGCTTCAGAAGAGAACTTGGTTATTTAAATCTAATCCAGATAAATTAGAGATAGAATCCCTTCGTGGGCAATTAAAAAAATTAGAACAGCCCCCTCCCCTGCTCAAGGATATCTATAATTGCGAATTCTTAGGATTCATTGATGAAGACCATAAAAAAGTGGGCTGCCTTCTCCATCCTACTCTGCACCAAGGAATTGATTTACGTCAGTACTCTTTTTATGGGAGCGAATTATGCGCCGGTCATTTCTGTTTAAGCTACACCCATTTAACCGAAATAGAAAAGCTGGCCGTTCGGGAAGCCCTCGACGATTGGTATCTTTATGGCTTGGTGATTACTGATCTCGACCTGGTTAAAGAATTTTTTCGTGAGGTACAGGCGCGCTTGGGCGATTGTATGCGGCCGGAAAAATTTAGGAAAGAGCGAGCCCGCCAAGCTCTAAGCGCTTTTTTCGCCTTAAAGAAAAATTGGCCATTTTTGGCCAAAGAAAACAGGTTAGGGAAATATTATTTTTCTCAAGGAGAATATCAAATTGCCCGACTGGAATACGAGAAAAGATGGCCAATAAAGCCCTCACGATTTGATAAAATTTTAATCAGTCTCTCCTCTGATTTTACTTCCCCTCAGGAACTGACCGAAGCCGAATTAATAATCGCCGAAAAAATAGATGCCTTCCTAAAAGCCTATCTGAATTCTTAAAAATTTTTGCCGCGTAATCCCTCACTGAAGGGTGGTTTACATATAAAAAAAATTATTTCTTGTCATTTCGTAGGGCCAGCTTTTATGGCTGGCCAATTTCGCTAATGGTTTGCCTCACAAATCTAATCTATTGTCCATCTCGAAATTTTTTAACTCCCCCTCTCCTCCCTCTTAAACTAAGAGGGGGAAAAAGGGGGATTTATAAGAAATCCACCCTTTAGTAAGGCATTACTTTGCCGCTGCTTTTTTAATTTTTTTAATTTATAATTTATTTATTGAGTTATTCCTCATTCTACTTTTTCTCTTCCTGCTAATAACGGAAGTTTAAAAGATTTTCCTTTTTTTAGAGGAAAAGAGTTAAACCAAACTTAAGAAAGGAGTAAAAATGGCTGGCCAAGCAGAAGAAAGAATTAAAGCTTTAGAGGTGGCCCTCAACAATGAATCACGAGAAAGGGATTTTTATCTGCGGCACAAAGAACGAACTAAGAATCCCCACGGCAAATCTATGTTTGCTTCCATAGCCAAAGATGAAGATGAACATTACCAGAGGATTTTAGAATTACATGCCCGCTTAAGGAAAGAAGGAAAGTGGCCAGAAACAGTGCCTCTAAAAGTAAAAAATACAGAAGTTAAAGCATTGATGCAGAAGCTTATAGAGGCTGTGGACATCTCTGCTCCGGTGGATCAAGACGATGTTGAAGCAGTAAAAATCGCCATCGACTTTGAAAGCAAGGGAGAAGTTTTTTATAGAGAACTGGCCAAGAGCATCGATAATCCCGTGGAAAAAAGTTTTTATGAGCTCCTGGCTTCGATGGAAAGGGAACATCTGCTATCCTTGCAAGACACTTTAGAATATTTCCAAGACCCAGCTGGTTGGTATCGAGGCAAAGAAAGACTGCACGTAGATGGCGTCTAAGAGCCTTTTTAACTGAAAGTATTGTGGAGGGGTTACGAATTCTTAACTTTCTATGAATGAAAAAAGGCGCCAGAACCTTATTTTACGGGCGAAAATAATTCAGGGAATTCGCCAATTTTTTATTGACCAAGGTTTTATAGAAGTAGAGACTCCTTATCTGGTCCCTTCGCCAGGAATGGAACCTCATCTTTCGGCCCTGGAAGTCTTTTGCACCCGGCCAAATGGGGAGAAATTTAAAAGATACCTGCACACCTCTCCCGAGTACGCTATGAAAAAACTCTTAGGGGAAGGCTGGGATAAAATATTCCAAATCTGTCGGGTTTTTCGCGACGAGGAAATCAGCGCTTCTCACCAAATCGAATTTACCATGCTGGAATGGTACCGCACAAAAGCGGATTACTTCCAGATCATGGAAGATTGCGAAAATTTAATAGCGTACCTTGGTCAAAAAATTTTGGGCCGCCCTAACTTTTCTTACCAGGGAATCCGTTTAGACTTTACTCCCCCTTTCCGCCGTCTCCGCGTAGCAGAAGCTATGCGCTTTTACGGCCAAGTGGACATCGAAAAAAATAGAGATAAAGAGTCCCTTTTCCAGGAAGCTCTGCGCAAAGGTTATTCCTGCGGTCCGCAAGAAGAATACTCCTACGATGACATCTTTTTTAAAATTTTCTTAGATAAAGTGGAGCCAAATTTAGGCTTCCCTAAGCCCACAATTCTCTATGATTACCCAGCGCATATGGCCGCCTTGGCTCGCCTGAAACCCGACAATCCTCTTTGGGCTGAAAGGTTTGAATTATATATTGCCGGTTTGGAATTGGCCAATGCTTTTTCAGAACTCGTTGATCCCGAAGAGCAACGGCGCAGATTTATCGAAGAGCAAAAACTAAGGGCCAGGATGGGCAAGCCGGTTTATCCAATTGACGAAGAGCTTCTCCAGGCCCTGGCTCACCTTCCTTCCGCAGCCGGAATTGCGCTGGGAATAGACCGCCTGCTCATGATCTTTTGCGATACCTCCAAAATCCAGGATGTGCTTGCCTTTGCCTTAAATTGAGGAAAAGAGATGAGCCCAAGAAAGTTGGCTGAAGAAGAAATTTTAAATCTGCTGCAAATTAACGGACAGCACCATATAATAAATCATTATCGGAAGTTAAATAAGGAAAAGAGAAAAGTCTTTTTGACTAATCTGCAGGAATTAAATCTTCCCTTGGGTTTTGAGCTATATAAAAAATTTTCTCAACAGGAAATCTCTCCTCCGCGCCGCGAAATAAATCCTGCGCCCATAATCACGCAGGAAGTATTGCATAATGATCAGCAAAGAATGATCAAAGCTCGCGCCCTAGGCGAAGAGTTACTGCGGAGCCAAAAGGTAGCCGTTTTGATTGTGGCTGGCGGTCAGGGAACACGTTTAGGTTTTGAGGGACCCAAGGGAATTTTCCCTATTACGCCCGTCAAGAAAAAATCACTTTTTCAGCTTTTTTGTGAAACAATAAAAGCCCTCTCTCTAAAATACGGAATTCCAATTCCTCTCCTCATCATGACCAGTCAAGAGAATCATGAGCAAACTGTTAATTATTTTAAAGAGCATAATTTCTTTGGTCTGCGCGCAGAGAATGTCCATTTTTTCCAACAGGGCATGTTGCCCACTTTTACCCCGGAGGGTGGTCTACTTTTGAAAGAGGAAACCAATCTATTGGCTAATCCTGATGGGCATGGGGGATCGTTAAAAGCCCTCTATGAATCGAGCCTCCTTGACTATTTAAAAAATCATGGCTTTACGGAACTTTTCTACTGCCAAGTAGATAATCCCTTAGTCAAAATAGCCGATCCCCTTTTTTTGGGAGTGCACAAGATGGAAGAAGCCGAAATATCCACTAAAGTAGTGCGGCGCCGGGATCTCAAAGAGAAAGTGGGCATCTATGGCCTGTTCAATGGGCAACCGGCAATTATCGAATACAGTGATTTTTTGCCCGCAGATTATGAAGCCGTGGACGAAAAAGGCCATATGCGCTACTGGGCCGGCAATACAGCTATTCACGTTATCTCCCTTGCCTTTATTGAGCGACTGAACCAATGCGGGTTTGCTCTTCCTTATCATCGCGCTATAAAAGATGTGTACGGCTGCGGCCCAGAAGGAAAATTAATGCAGCGGCGGGCATGGAAATTTGAAACTTTCGTTTTCGACGCTCTTCCCTTGGCGCAGAAATGTTGTGCCTTAGAAGTGAGGCGCGAAGAAGAATTCGCTCCGGTAAAAAATAAAGAAGGAGCTGATTCCCCCGCCACGGCCCGCGCTGCCTTAAACTCTCTTTACCGCCATTGGTTAGCCGAAGTGGGAGCAGAAATAGCCCCGGAAATTCAAGTGGAAATTTCTCCCCTCTTTGCTTTGGATAAAGATGATTTATCGGTCCGCCTAAAAGGGAAGAAGCTAATCTTAAAAGAAGATACTTATCTCGCCTGAACTGTTAACTTTTCTTTTTTCCTAACCACATGAATAGAGGTTGCTTTAAAAGAGGCCACCGCCTCCAAGCCTTCTTCCAATTTTAATTTTTCCAAAGAATGGGCAGTTATGTAGGAAATAAGGAGGAACCCACAATCAAGCTGGATACGGTAGAAAAGGCCAAAAGGACTTATTTTTACTATTCGCCCAGGGAAGACATTGCGGGCGCTGGATAATTCGGGGGGATGTAGATCAGTCAGGGTAACATTCTCCGGGCGAATGCACAGAGCTACGGTCTCCCCCAAATCCATTTCCCCTATTGCTTCCACTGTTCGTCCGGAAACGTCCACTATGATACTTCCTTTTTCTTTGCCAATTACCTTTCCCGTAAGAATGGACTCTACGCCCACGAAAGCGGCTACAAACTCATCTAGGGGTTTATTCATCACTTCCTCTGGGGGACCTACCTGCAGAATTTGGCCACTACTCATTACCGCCAGACGATCAGAGAGGCGCAGAGCTTCCCAACGGTCATGCGTAGCCATAACCGTGGTAGTTTTCATCTGCCGCAGAACAGACTCCAGGTCAGCTAATAGAGAATCACGGGTGGGCTGATCCAACTTGGCAAAAGGTTCATCCAGCAGCAGAATCTCCGGCTGGATGGCGCAAGCTCGCGCCAAGGCCACTCTTTGCGCTTCTCCTGCAGAAATTTTTCGGGCCGATCGTTGCGCTAAATGGGAAATGCCAAAGCGCTCTAAATTCTGAGAAACAATCTGCTGGATTTCCTTTTTCTTAAGTCCCCGAATCTTTAAACCGCTGGCCACATTGTCATAAACAGAAGCATCAAAAAGGAGGGGATCTTGAAAAACCATGGTCACTCGGCGCCGCAGGGCGAAGATAGATTTAGAAGAATTTATTTTTTGGCCTTGGAAAATAATTTCTCCTTGGAAATAAGGCGTTAAAAAAGCCAAGGCTTGTAAGAGAGTCGTTTTCCCTGCTCCATTGGGGCCAAGCAAAGAAAGAATCTCCCCCCGGAAGACAGAAAAATCAGGAACGTGAAGCACGGTCGTGTCGGCCCTTTTTAAAAGCAAATTCCTTACTTCCAATAGTGGAGAAGAATTATCCATAGGCTTTTATCTTGGTCTTTCCCTTTGTTGAATTTGTGTTAGGATGGTATTTATTAAATACGCCAAAAGGAGGAGAATTATACTCAAGGCCATGGCTAAATCAAAATTGCCTTTGCTGGTTTCCATGACTGTGGCGGTAGTTAATACGCGGGAATATCCTTTAATATTTCCGCCCACCATGATCGAAGCTCCCACCTCAGAAATTACCCCCCCAAATCCGGCCATAGCTCCGGCCAGGAGCGGAATTTTTGCTTCCTTAATTAAAAACCAGATCATCTGCAAACGATTAGCCCCCAGAGCGAGAATCTGCAAACGAAGGTTTTTAGGAAGGGCTTGCATGGCGGCCAAAGTTATCCCTGTGACAATGGGAGTAGCAATAATGGCCTGCGCGATAATGATCGCGGTGGGCGTATAAAGAATTTCCAAGAACCCGAAAGGGCCATTACGCCATAACAAAATAGTTACGAAAAGGCCCACCACCACCGGAGGAAGGCCCATACCTGTGTTCACCAGGCTCACTAAGAATCTGCGCCCAGCAAATTCACTGAGGGCTAAACCTGTTCCCAGGGTAATACCCAGCAACAAGCTAATCAGTGTGGCAGTTCCAGAAACCTTGAGAGAAAGGAAAGTAATATTTAGAACCTCGGGATCGAGAGTTATTAAAAGAAAAAAAGCTTTTTTAAGTCCTTCCCAAATTAGCTCCATTTGTTTCCTCAATTCATTTCTGGTTAGCCATGGGCAAGAAGAGGGGAGAACCGAATTGCCTAAGGCCAAAGGTGCGGATAATCTCCTGGGCTTCTTTCCCTACCAAAAAATCGGCCAAAGCCCGAGCTCCTTTATCATTCACTTTTGGCCATCTCTTAGGATTTACCAAGATAACATGATAATAATTGCGCAAATCTTTGTTCCTGGCCAAAAAAACTTCCAAATTTAAATTTTTCCTTAAGGCCATATAGGTTCCTTGGTCAGTAAGCGTATATCCTCTTTTCTCCGAGGCTATGGTTAGAGTTTGCCCCATCCCTAACCCTGTTTGCTGATACCATCTCTGTCCTTCTGGATTAATCTTAGCCGCTTCCCATATGCTTAGTTCTTGCGTATGAGTCCCGGAGTTATCTCCCCGGGAAATAAATAAAGAGGAAGAAGCGCTAATTTTTAGAAAAGCATTAATCGCCTCTTTGGTTCCCTTTATTTTGGCCGGATCTTCGGCCGGCCCCACCAGCAAAAAATCGTTTACCATAACCGCTCTGCGGCTTATCCCATAGCCATCGCTCATAAATTCTTTTTCTTCTTTAGGAGAATGGACTAAAAGGAGGTCCACTTCTCCCCTTTTTCCCAGAGCTAAAGCTTGACCCGAGCCTACGGCAATTGTTTTTATAAAATACCCCGTCTTCTTCTCGAATATAGGAATGAGCACATCAAGCAGCCCCGAATCCTGGGTGCTCGTAGTGGTGGCTAAAATAATAGTTTTATTCTGCGCCCAACCCCCAATCTGGCTGTTTAAAAAAAAGGCCAAAATTAAGGCCATTAGCCATATCTTCTTCTTAAGCAGCTGCATAAATAATCTTCCCCGAATTCTTAAAATCATAATTGCTTATCGGTTCTACGCGGCGGCGAAAATTGGGCGAGTTGAGAACCTCAATGAAGGCCTGAATTTTTTGATCAAAAAAAGTTGGTTGGGCAAGGACCATGTCAAATCTTTCTTGGGTTATGGGGACAAAAGAAAGACCGAGCAATTTGGAGATGGCTATGGTGGCAATTCCGACATCTGCTTCCCGCGATAGAATTGAAAGGCCAACTTCAAAATGGGTATAAACTTCATTTTCATAACCTTTAATCAAAGAAGAGGGGATCTGCAATTTTTTCAAATTATAGTCTAATAGTACTCTCGTTCCCGACCCTTCTTGACGATTAACAAATTTGATTTTTTTGCGAGCAAGATCAGCAAACCCTTTAATGCGTAAAGGGTTACCGGGAGCTACTAAGAATCCCAATTCTCGCGCAAAGAGATTTACTACCACAGCTTTTATTTTGGGTAAAAGTCGCGATAGGTAAGGAATGTTATACTCGCCTGTTTCCGGCTCAAAGAGATGGGTCCAAGCCATATCCGTAAGTCCCTCGTTCAAAGCTTTGAGTCCGGCAATGCTGCCGATATTGGCCGAAAAGATGTATATTTCTGGAAAAGACCGGCGCAAATAAGTCTTGAGCATATCCAATATGGGGTCATTGCTGCCGGCCGCAAGCAATGCGCCAGAAATATTTTGGCTCCGCTGACGAACCTCCGCCAGGCCCTGGCGCGCATTTTTTTCGATCCATTCATCGATCAATTTTTTGGGAAAGATCCATTTGCCGGTAATGCGCGTGGCCGGAATTCGTTTGGCCTTAATCAGGGCATAAACTTGCTTTTCATGAATACCCAAATAATTAGCCACTTCTTTAGTGTTCATAATTTCTGCCGGCATAGTTTCCCTCCTAAATTTGGTTTATCATAAAATGACTTCGCTTCTATTGTCAAGAAAATTATTACAAATAATTACTAATTATAACTAAAAATTACCTTAATAAGCTGAACCATCACCCCATTCTACTATTTATGCTGTTTATTTTTTGGGAAATAGATTTTAGGTTGCACCTAAAGACAAAAACTTTATTTCTTAATCTTTTTCTGTTATAACCTTTATATAAATCTAATTTGAACGATTTTCGGGATAGAAGCATCCCCCATGGTCATTCCTGCGCCGGCGGAAATCCAGTAAAAAAAATTAGGATACTGGATTCCATTCTTCACAGGAATGACAGATTTTATTTCATCTATTAGATAAATTGGTAAAATGAATATGATTCATTGGTCTCAAAGTGTTTTGGACAGTGGCAATGCCGAACCGCTCAATTTAGGATAAAGTAATACTGAGCTTATCATTCATTATCAAGCTGGGTCGGATTTGGGCGAAAGGGTACACAGCAAGCAGAAATGAAGAATCAACATAGCTTTTGGTTAGGGAAAAAATATTTCATTCTTCTTATTTCGTTAATTTTCTTAGGTAGTATCGGAGCAGGGAGCATGAAAAAAGAAGAAATTGAAGTCACGGGGCGGATATTCGTTATGGGCCATGAACCTTTCACCCAAGTAGCTATAGAAGTTGCTGACGGCCGCATTTTTGCATTAAAAGGAGAATATGAGAAAGAACTCCGCCAGTGGCAGGGACGGCAGTTATATATTAAGGGCTTGCCCGCAGGTAAAACTCCTCAAGGAGTGGAGGCAATAGAAGTCAAAGAGTTTAGAGTACTGGAGATAAAGTGACCCAGAAGAATAAACCTATAGCAAAAAAGTTTTCTTTTTTCCTATTTTTAATAATTTTTTCTTTTGTTGAGATTAATTTGCCTGCGCCTTTATCTGCTAATTCAGAACCAATACCGATTAGCGGAACGCCTAAACTAAGGACCCAAAATGATCAAATTTTAAAAGAGAAAAGCCTCAGAATAACTAAGCAATTAGAAAAAGACACCAACCAACTATTCACTGATATAATCAACCAGCAGCAGACTTTCTGGGCTTTTGATTTTAACTTTCCTACGGATAATCTAAACGGCTATTATCCGACTACCGCCACCTGTTGGGATGTGTATTTATTAAATACGGGGTACTATTTATACATTTATGTAGAAGATACCTTAAATATTTCACCATCCATTATCGTTAATATCCGCCAAGAATTTATAAATGTAATTCTTTATAATGAGAAAATTTATTTTGGTTCACCTCCAGCCAAAGATTTCACTATTCTTATTTTAGACATTAAAGACGATTATAATCCAGCTATAGGCAATACCACTTACGTATCAGGATATTTTGATTATCGAAACGAGTATAATGATTCATATAGTAATCAACGTTCCATGATATATTTGGATGCTAACCCGGGAGTCCCAGGGACTATCACCTTTTTTGGAACTCTCGCCCATGAGTTTCAGCATTATATTCACTTTTTTAAAGATCCCTATGAAGAAACTTGGGTTAATGAAGGTCTCTCCGGGCTGGCCCGCTATATATGCGGTTATGGACACCGCAAGTCCCATATTGAAGCTTTCGCGCAGAATCCCAATACCAGCTTGACCTTCTGGGATGATTCTTTGGCTAATTATGGAGCAACTTATTTGTTTATGCTTTATTTAACAAAGCATTATGGGGGGCCGACAATAACTCGGAATATAGTAGCTAACAGCGGACGTGGAACAGCGGGAATTACTAACGCCTTATGGCAGAGTGGCTATGCAGTCAGTTTTAACAACCTTTTTAGAAATTGGGTTATAGCTAACTATCTGAATGACTCTTCTATATATGATGGAATTTATGGATATGGTGACAACTTTGCTGGTATTTCTCCTGCCCCGGGAAACATGCAAGTCTCCCAAACGCATACTTCCTATCCGGCGAGCGGTAGTGGTTTAATAAATCCTTATGCCGCCGAATATATAAAATTCTACTTCCTTGGGGGAATTTACGATATTTTTGTTTTGATTGCTCATAGCACCGCAGAAAGGGCATATGCCTATTCGGGAAATTTAGGCTCTCTTCTTTTACATATCGATGGAATCAACGACCAAATAAGAATGGCGGGCGTGCAAGAAGGAACCTCGCCTATCTCTCCCCTCGTTTTATCTGATTTATCCGCAGACAACAAAATTTCTACCTTTGGCGGCTTAAGCTGGGAGAGCAGCGAGAGTGGGGGTGGGTGTTTCATCGCCACCGCAGTTTATGGGTCACCAATTGCCAAAGAGATAATCATTCTGCGAGAATTTCGGGATCGATTTCTGCTAAACAATGATGGGGGTAAGAAGATTGTTAATCTATATTATCGTTATAGCCCAACTCTGGCCAGATTCATCTCCCAAAGCGAAAAATTAAGATCAACAGCACGCCTCTTGATGTATCCGCTGATAGGCATTACCTATGGCTTAATCAGGTATCCTTTGAGTATGCTCATTTCCCTGATAATTTTTGGCGCGCTCTTGTTAAGAAAAATTTGCTCGTGGAAAAAGAAAAAAGTTATAATCTTACCGGATGACTGAAGGAAGTTTCTCCCAAATTTTGGAAGCCATTGAAAAACCCATCCGCTATGCGGCCAGAAATGATTATGCCAACCTGCGGAGCCTGAAAGGGCTTGAACCCTATGTTACCTATTGGCTTAAAAAAGCCGCTGCGTTCTCCCTCTCGCCTCCGCAAAAAGAACTGCTCTCCGCCCTCAAAAGTCAACTCCCCAATTTTGATCGCTTAGATTTAGCGGAAAAAAAGGAGCGCCTCGGCCAATTACAGAGGCTGATCCAGAATTTTAAATTTGCCGAATTAACTACTTCTTACGCTACCCCTTGGCCTTCTTTGTCTGAATTTCGCCAATGGCGCAAAGATCTAAAGACGCCCATGCAATTTCTTAAAGGAATAGGGCCACGCCTTTCGGCTTTATTAAAAAAGAAAAATATCCATACGGTAGAAGACGCTCTATATTTCCTCCCGCGCGCTTATCAAGATAGGCGCCAAATCAAAAAAATTTCCCAACTGCAGATCGGCCAAATAGAAACGGTCATAGGAACCGTCCGGAAAGCCGAGATAACGTTTTACCATCGCCGGCGGACATTTGAACTGACAATTGGAGACGAAACCGGCACCCTTAAAGCTAAATGGTTTAATTTCAACCCCCGCTATATGAAAGGCAGATTTCAACCGGGAATGCGTTTAATCCTTACCGGAGAAGTGCGCCTGTATCAATTTCAAAAAGAAATCGACCATCCCGAAGTAGAAATAATTGAAGATGCCAATGAGCAAGAAGAAGCCCTCCATTTTGGGCGCATTGTGCCTATCTATTCTGAAACGGAAGGCCTTTATCAGCGGCAAAGATTAATGCGACGGATTATGAAAAATGTAGTGGATCTCTATGCCTCCAAGGCTTTCAGCGGCCTGCCTGAGGACATATGCCGCCGCCATAATCTAATTCCTTTGGCCGAGGCCTTTCGGCAAGTACATTTCCCCGACTTAAGCGAAGATATCTCCGTCCTAAATGAAGGCAAATCGGCGGCCCATCGCCGCCTAATCTTCGACGAATTTTTCTTCCTTGAGTTAGGGCTGGCTTTGCGCCGCCAAGGAACTTCTATGGAAAGAGGGATTGCTTTTCCTATCACTCATCGTTACACCAATCAACTCCGCGCTTTACTACCCTTCTCGCTTACCCCAGCCCAAGAGCTTGTTCTGCAAGAAATAGAACGAGATATGCGCCAGCCCCATCCCATGAATCGCCTTTTGCAGGGAGATGTGGGCAGCGGCAAAACCATCGTCGCTCTGATGGCCGGACTTATGGCCATCGAAGGAGGCTACCAAGTTGCCCTTATGGCCCCCACTGAAATTCTGGCGGAACAGCATTATTTCAATATCGCTCCATTACTCGAAAAATTAAATTTGCGGGCGGCGCTGCTGACCAGCAGTATTAAAAAATCTCCTAAGGAAAAAATTAAAAAGGCTATTCGCGTGGGGGAGATACATTTTATTATCGGTACTCATGCCCTCATTCAAGAAGAAGTGGCTTTTTATCGCTTAGGCTTAGCTATCATTGACGAGCAGCATAAATTTGGGGTTCTGCAGCGCGCGACTTTGAAGAAGAAAGGTTATAATCCCGATGTATTAGTCATGACCGCCACTCCTATTCCCCGCACTCTGGCTATGACCATATACGGCGATCTGGATGTATCCATAATCGATCAACTCCCCCCTGGACGCCTTCCCGTGACCACTAAAGTTTTTCCCGAGAAAGAAAGATTTCGTGTTTATCACCTTTTGCGGGAGGAGATCAAAAAAGGGAAACAGGCTTATGTCGTCTATCCTTTGGTCGAAGAATCCGAAAGATTAGACCTTAAGAATGCTACGCAAATGGCTCAGCATCTGCAGCGAGATATCTTTCCCGAGTTTAAAGTTGGCCTAATCCATGGGCGGATGAAGAGTGAAGAAAAAGAAGCCATCATGGCCGACTTTAAATCTGGTCGCATCCAAATTCTTGTTTCGACGATAGTCATTGAAGTAGGCATTGATGTCCCCAATGCTTCGCTCATGGTAATTGAGCATGCCGAACGTTTCGGTCTTTCCCAATTGCACCAATTACGCGGCCGCATTGGCCGCGGGAAGGACCCCAGCCAGTGTCTGCTAATCGCTCGCTACCCCTTAAGCGAAGAAGCAGAACGACGTCTGCAGATAATGGTGCAGACTACCGATGGTTTCAAAATTGCCGAAGAGGATTTGGCCATAAGGGGGCCAGGCGACCTTTTAGGAACTTTACAATCAGGTCTGCCTGACTTTCGCGTCGCCGACTTTCTTAAAGACTTCCACCTCCTCGCCTTGGCTCGCCAAGAAGCTTTTGCTATCGTCGCCCGCGACCCTACTTTATCTTTGCCCGAACATTTTTTTATAAAAGAGACATTGCAAGAAAGGTGGCAGGGAAGATTAGAACTAGCTACTGTGGGCTAAATAAACAACTCACGAATCCTGACCGTCGATCATTTTTAATTTTCTCGTCGGCAAGAAACCGGTGGGAGGGGGTTCCGCCTCTCTCCCTCCCACCTGAAATATCTACAAATTTAAAAAGTGATCAACGGTCAGTGTAATGCCCTACTAAAGGGTGGATTTCTTATAACTCCCCCTTTTTCCCCCTCTTAGTTTAAGAGACATCCTATAATGCGTCAAATAAAAAATTAGGGTATATTTACCAACATTTATCCACAGTATTTTCACAGGGA
>Ga0315298_1000333_pt1 | contig 93547 bp, 82 predicted proteins | sample WHS_1_MG_FD_203077 | JGI IMG/M metagenome (GOLD analysis project Ga0315298, IMG submission 203077) | Extremophilic microbial mat communities from Washburn Hot Springs, YNP, Wyoming, USA - WHS_1_MG | ecosystem: Environmental > Aquatic > Thermal springs > Hot (42-90C) | place: USA: Wyoming...
ATTGGCCACTCGCAGCCAGGCAATATCCCGCTGTCCAATATGCATAAGCCCCTGGGCATAATTAATGAGATGATGAATCTGCCGCTCTAAAATCGGAAGAAAATCTTCTTGCATCTGACGACCAGCAATCATGAGGTAAATGCCTAAGGGGAGTCGACTTCCCGGAGGAACATCCGTAATATCGGGACCAAACAGTTCAACCTTTCCATCCTCCACTTCATTCATATTTTTCATTTCGGAAAATTCCGTCATTTGAGTCCTTCCACCACCACACTCCAGATATATATCAGAACCCCTCACCCGCTCTCCTTCAAAGGCAGCTCCATAGGCCAGTGGTATTGGTACCTCAGTGACCGTGACTTTTAATCCCCGAACTTCGATTGCCTTCTGCACCATTTCCTCATATGGTACATTTGAGACCACATGTTCATAGGTACAGATTCCAGTAGGAAGGACTTGAGGAATGGGAGTATCGGCAATAGTAGGAAATCCCCAGTTAATCGCACCAGCCGCATTAGCATACCATTCATCCGAAACAAAACCTAAAGCCAAAACAAACGCAAAAATCCGGTCTTTATTATAAATTAAAACTTTTCGAAAATCACCGGGTTTTGCTCCCCCAAATGACATCGCTGCCCGAGTAGCAAACCCCAGGGCGAATACTGCGGCAGAAGTATCTGGTCCAAATGAAACTAAACGAGTAGGCCAGCCGATTTGCACGCCGGCTTTTACCAATTGCTCCGACATCCGTACCCCATTATTATGGGAGCACATAAAAACATAAAGGTTTTTAAGCTGAAGCTCCTGAGCAATCTTAACCGCAATCTCTTCTGTCGGTGGAGCACCAAGAATAGCAGCAAAGCCAGGAGCAGTTCCATCAACAAATTCTACTCCTCGTTTTCGCATAATAACATCATCAGCTGCCCCCAGCCAGATATTTTTATCCGTTACTTCCTCACCCCGCAAATAAAAATCAGGATGTTCAAGATAGCGAATTGCTTCTTCAATCTCTTCTGCCCAAAGAGTAGCCATCCCCGCATCCAGGGCAGGAGCAAGATAAGGCAAATGGTGTTTCTCTTTAACTGGTGGAGGCAAAATTTCCCGACATCTTCTTAAAACTAACTGGCAGTCTCCCAAAGTCTTAACTGGGATCCCGGTAATACCATAAATTATCGGAAGATAATACGCCGTATCCGGAAACCCAATCTCCTGGTTCGGACCATATTTCTCTAATACTTCTTTATATTTTTTTTCAACTCGAGTAACAATTTTATGAGCGCCACGGATGGCAGCGGAAGCAATAATCTTGGACACTTTAATTCCTCCTTATGCTAAAAAATTTTTTCTTTAAATCGCCTCCAATTCACGCCTCATTGCCATATCATAGAGAATCCGTTCTCGAGCTTTATCAATTCCCAGCGCCTTCCTTTTTTTATCAATGTGGGAGATCATCTTCTTTGCCATCTCATAAGGATCAGTTGCAAAATCCCACATTCCTCCCAGTTCTTGCTCGAGTCCTTTAAATAAATAGTCGGTTAACACCTCAGATCCTAAAGTGGGGAAAGTAGTACCGAATACGGTATAAACGCCGGAAGCAACAAAATAATGCCCAATCGAAATTGCTTTTTCGCTCATCCATTCTGGAGCCGCACCAGCGGCGGGTAAATCGCTAATATCATCACCCAATCCTCCCTCTTTTACTACTGCTGTAGCTGCCATAAGAATCCGGCTATTATCCACACAGGATCCCATATGGAGTACTGGAGGAATTCCCACGGCTTCACACACTTCGGACAAACCGCTTCCCGCATACTGAGCAGCTGCCTCAGGAAGTAATAAACCGGCTTTACCGCAAGCCATTGCCGCACATCCCGTAGTAAGCACGATCACATCATTTTTGATCAATTCTTTAATTAAGGTTAAGTGGGATTGGTCGTGAACGGTGCGCACATTATTACATCCAACTACACCGGCAATTCCCCGAATTCTTCCACCAATGATATTATCATTAAGGGGTTTATATGAAGCTCTGAACATTCCACCTAAAAGGTAATTAATTGTCTCATGGGAAAATCCTACTACTGTATCACATTTTTGGCTCGGTATTTTCCCTTGACCTTTCTTCCGCCTGGGGTAATTTTCAATGGCGGCCCGGACAATTTCTTTAGCAGTAGCAATAGGATTATGCTCTTCAAATTGAATGTGTCGCGCTCCACTAATTTTAGCTTTAGGAGAAGTAGTAATTACTTCAGTATGATAACACTGAGCCACATCATGAATCGACTGCATTTCACACTGAACATCGACTACCATGGCATCAACTACCCCGGTAACAATTGCCAACTCCTGCTGGAGGAAATTACCCGCAATCGGAATGCCATGACGCATCAAAATTTCATTAGCCGTGCAACACATTCCCGCTAAGTTAATACCCTTAGCCCCTTGGGATTTGGCTAATTCCACCATTTCCGGATCCTGAGTAGCAACTACAATCATTTCCGAAAGAAGCGGTTCATGCCCATGAACAATAATATTAACCTCATCCTCTTTTAAAACTCCCAGGTTGATCGAACCTCTTATTGGAACCGGAGTGCCGAACATAATATCTTGAAGCTCGGTTGCCAACATTGAACCTCCCCAACCATCGGCTAAAGCTGCCCGCGTCCCCTGGGCGATAAGGTTCTTATAATCCTGGTCAACCCCCATATGGGTGCGGTGCATAATTTCTACCACTTCGCGGTCAATTCCCCGTGGGACAAGATTGTACTTCCGCCAAATTTCTTGTCGCTTTAATGGAGCCCGCTTTATCATCACTAATTCGCCTTCCTGCTTACCCCATTCTGCTACTGCCATTTCTCCCACTTTAACTGCAATCTCTTCAATATCTAATTCTTCAACATTGATCCCAAAATCTAAAGCCAACTGGATAAGTTTAGGAACATCTTTGATCCCATAGCCAGGAATTTCACCTTTAGCCGCTAATAGAAATACTTCCGCAACCCCTCTTCCATGGTCAGAATGTGCTGCTGCCCCACCCGCAATCATCCGAACAAAGTTTCGGGCAGCAATTGTTTCAATCGTTGCTCCGCAAACCCCTACTCGCTTTTTTTCTTCCCCTTCAGCTTTTTTCTTGGGAGCTGGAAGCCGACATGGTCCCATAGCACAATTTCGACAACAACTTCCCTCCGCTCCAATAGGGCAGGGCTTGATGGCTTCTGCGCGCTCAAAAACTAAAGTCGCCCCATCGGTTTTTGCCTTAGCAATCATCTGCTGGCTTGCTTCGCAAACCGTAAGCAATGATTCGACCTTTTCGGTTTTTTTCTTTTCTTCGGTCATTGTTTGCCTCCTAAACTCTTGATTGAGTAAATTTTTCTAAATCAGGCCGGAGTTTTTCTTTTTTCACTTCCATACCATTCATTAGAATACCAGTATCGTAAGCCGGTTTTTAGATACTGGATTATGTCTTCGCGATTTTTTATTTTTTGCCGCCAATCACTTTTTTCGAGTGGTATCCCTGCTTCATAGGTGGATCCTAAAATCTCAACCTCTTTCCCCAAAAAATCCTTCTTTTTTTCTATTTGATACTGGAACTCTGCCACTTTATCCTCGGTAACGATCCACGAAGGGAGAATTTTCACCTCCGGAACTTCCTTTACTTTCTTTTTCGGCACTTCCTGCACCCCTGGCTCTTCTTTTACTTCCACGGGTTTTTCTTCTCGTTGCTTAGAAGCCAAAAATTGAGAAAAAGCCTCCCGGGCTTCCGGCGAAATTCTTATTCCTCCTTTTTCCTGTTCATAAACCTTAACCACAGCCAGAATATAATCCGAACCCACCGTTACTGGCATATCCATAAATTTAGCAACATCGATATCCAAACACATTCCCGCAGGAAGCTCTGGTATTGCCGTTACTTCCCGCGGAACTTCCTCAGGAGCCTCAGCCGGAACTGCCACTGAAACCGGACGAGCCACTCCCGCCATATCAGCAATATAGTTTCTCACTAACTCAATTGCTTTTGGATGACGCATAACTAATATATCTCCACCTGCCAGTAACAATGTTACTGCGGTCATCGCCTCAAGAAGAATACCCCGATTTAGAGCTTTGCCCAAAAGGGGATCATCCGGGAGCTTTGCTTCCTTAGTTTTCCAAACTTCATCAGCTAAATTGCACAGCATAGGGAACTGTAACTTTTCGTCTTGCTGAGTAAGAGCAGCTTGTCTGATCCGCTCCATCACTGAATAGGTATATTCAATTCCATAACCAATTGCGCCGGTAGTGGGATCAATTAAAATATTTTCCGAACTAACCCCTAAATTTCCTAACAGAATATTAAGCTGTTTAGCCAAATTAATATCAATGGGAGAGCTGGCAACTACCGTATGATTATAGGCAAGGGCTTGAGCTCCGATTTGTTTATGATTACCTTCCTGGACTGGGCCTAAAGCTATCCTTTTATCTCCACAAGCCAACGCAACTTTTCGTAATACCTCAGCATCTTTTTCTACATTACCTGACCCCCAAACAATTAAAGGAATATTAATTGCTTCAAGCACCTGTTTGGCGGTTTCCGCTGCTTCCTCGGCACTACGATTAAGTCCATTAGGATCCGTGCTTTTTAACCATAAAAAAATAATATCAGCTTTATAAACATCCTGTGCTTTTTTCGCCCAAGCCACCGGATTTCCTAAAACATCTTTATAAGGTTCTAAACAAGCTTCCGCCCAATCATCCGGACTAAAATCCGGAACCTGGATAGCAATCTTAGGTAAATTGGGTAATTCACCCTCAAAGAGATAAAATGGGTAAGAGCTTTCCCCACCTATTGCTACCTTCTTATCATTTCTTTCTAAAAAAATAGTCCGAATACTGCCAGTATAAGCCAGGGTTGGTATTTTAAATGACATTTAACACCTCCTTAATATTTTATCCCGGCATGGAGTTTTGCTGCCTTAACCGTATTCATCATTAACATGGTTATGGTCATTGGCCCTACTCCACCTGGAACCGGAGTGATCATACTTGCCTTTTCTTTTACTCCATCAAAATCGACATCTCCACAAAGAATTGCCTTCCCCGATTCAGTCATTCCAATCCGGTTAACTCCGACATCAATTACCACTGCTCCTTCTTTTACCATATCTGCAGTAACTGCTTTTGGTTTTCCCGCAGCAACGATTAAAATATCTGCTCTTCGGGTATGAAATGCTATATCCCGGGTAGCAGTATGGCAAACCGTAACAGTAGCATTAGCTCCTTTTTGTTTCTGCAAAAGAATATTAGCAATCGGTTTACCCACAATATTACTTCGACCAACAACTACCACTTCCGCACCTTTGGTTTCTACCCCGGACCGAATTAAAAGTTGCTGAATCCCAGCTGGAGTGCAGGGAAGATAGTCTGCCTCTCCGATCATAAGTTTTCCCACATTTACTGGATGAAAACCATCGACATCTTTTTTAGGGTCAATCGCATAAAGCACTTTACTTTCGTTGATTTGCTTGGGCAGGGGAAGTTGAACTAAAATTCCATGGATTTTGGGATCATGGTTATAAGTGTCAATTAATTTTAAAAGCTGCTCTTCCGAAATATCAGCTGGCTGATTGTCCTGAACCGAATAAAAACCAAGCTCTTTCGACGTCTTTTGTTTAGCGGTTACATAACTTACTGAAGCAGGATCTTCACCTACTAAAATAGTTACCAGACCAGGAGTTACTCCATGTTTTTCTTTTAAAATTTCTACTTCTTTTTTTAATTCTTCCCGAATTGCTTTTGCTACTTCAACTCCGCTTATAATTTTCGCGGTCATTGTCACCTCCTCTTTTTACAATAAACGATCTAAGATAATTGTTATCTCCTTTACCGCCAGTGATGACTCCGGTAAATTGTAAGTTGGTTTACCTTCAACATCCAGGTGGACAATGTTCTCATCAAAAGGAACACAACCTGCAATTTCCAGATTAAGACGGTCAGCTTCTTTAATTAAACTTTGGTCAAGGAAATTTTCGCTAACCTTGCTTACTAGTAAGGCTTTTCGGGAAATGGAAAGTTTTAACTCCTCGATAAGATCGATAATTTTTCGCGCAGTTTGGAGGCCACGAATACTGGGATCAGAGACAATAAAAAGAAGATCAATATCCTGAGTGGTCAATCGACTGAAATGCTCCATACCTGCTTCGTTATCAATAACAATGTATTGATAATTTTTGGTAAGCACTTCGATGAAATGGCGCGCCAACGCATTAGCAACACAATAACAGCCCGGACCTTCTGGCCTCCCCATCACCAGAAGATCAAACTTATCAGTTTCTACCAAGGTCTCTTGGGCTTTCATTTCAAACCATACATCCTTAGTAATCCCGGAAGGGACTTCAGCGCGAATCTTTTCTCTCACCCCCCCGATAGTCTGGGTAAAGTGAACCCCTAACACTTCATTAAGATTAGCGTTAGCATCTGCATCTACTGCTAAAATTGGATATTTCCCTTTCCGGATTAAATAACCAATAATTAATCCGGCAATTGTGGTTTTCCCCGTCCCCCCTTTGCCCGAAATTGCAATTTTAAAACTCAATGTTTTTTCGCCAGTTAGTTTGTTACCATCGCTTTTCTAAAATAAACCAATAACTTTTCCGGTTTTAACATCAACATCAACCTTTCGGAAAGCAGGGTTCGAACTCGTGCCCGGCATTAAGCTAATAGTTCCCGCGCAGGGGCATAAGAATTTTGCTCCCGAGTAAATCAAGACATCCCTAATGGGCAATACCCACCCCTTAGGTACACCTTTTAATGCCGGGTCATAGCTCAAGCTAAGATGGGTTTTTACCATCATCGTAGCATACTCATTATACTTAGGATCACTTTCGAGCATTTTCGCTTTCGCCTCCGCCTCAGGAAGCCAGGTAACTCCATCTGCTCCATAAACTTCTTTGGCAATTAATTCGACTCTTTCCCGAAGTTTCATTTCCATTGGGTATAAAAATTGAAAATGGGGTTCTTCGTTGCAGGCATCAATAACCGCATCCGCAAGTTCTAACGCACCTTCTCCTCCTTTAAGCCAGTGTTCGGAAGCCGCACACCGGGCTCCAGCAGCCTCCGCCGCTTTTTTCACCATAGCTACCTCAGCATCAGTATCAGTATGGAATCGATTAATACATACTACTGGATTTATCCCGGATTTCCGGATGATATTAATATGATGAATCATGTTCGGCAAACCTTTTTCCAATAGCTCCAGGTTCTCCTTTTTATATTCTTCTGAAAGGGGAACACCAGCTACAACCTTGGGACCACCACCATGCATTTTAAGAGCCCTAATAGTGGTAGTAAGAACGGATACATGGGGTTTAAGTCCGCTTAATCGGCATTTTACATTCCAGAACTTTTCAAAACCAATATCAGCACCAAAGCCGCTCTCGGTTACATGATAATCAAACATTTTTAAACCTAACCGGTCACCAATAATTGAAGACTGTCCCACTGCAATATTGGCAAATGGTCCGGCATGGACCATACAGGGCTGATACTCAGCAGTGCACATTAAGGTAGGATTTATCGTATTTCGCATCCAGGCAGTCATTGCCCCTCCTACCTCTAAATCACCAGTGGTAACTGGTTTTCCACTTTTATCAAATGCCACGGTAATATTATTCAATCTTTCCCTTAAATCCGCTAAGTCTCTCACTATCGAAAGAATAGCCATACATTCCGAACTTACCGTAATTCCAAATTTAGATTGCATACAGTAGCCATCCATCCGGCCCCCTAACCCAATTACAATATTCCGCAAACTTTGGGCACAAAAATCAATAACCCACCCCATCTCTACGCGGGTGGGGTCAATATCTAAGCGCCGCATCCCGGTCAGCCTCTGTAATTGTTCATCATTATAGTTTCTTTCATGCTGCATCCGGGCAGTGAGGGCTACCATCGCCAAGTTATGTGCATTGCCAATATCATTAATGTCTCCGGTAAGGCCGAGCGAAAATTCGGTCATCGGAATGAGCAGTGCATTCCCCCCACCTGCTGCCGTTCCTTTGATATTCATGCTAGGACCACCGGAAGGCTGGCGAATACAACCACCCACATTTTTACCCCGCATACCCAAACCTTCAATTAAACCCAAAGTTGTGGTGCTTTTTCCTTCCCCCAGAGGGGTGGGAGTTATCGCAGTAATTTCAATATACTTTCCGTCCGGCCTATTCTGAAGGCGGTTGATAATTTTCAGGAAATCAAGTTTACAGACTCTTCCCATTATTATTACTTCATCTTTTTCCAGCCCTAATTTATCCCGCCATTCTTCCGGGGTTGGCATATTAGCTTCGGCTGCTTCAGAGATCTGCCAATCAGCCATCTTCGTTGGATCATAGGGCATATTTTCCTCCTTTGATTGATGAGATTATTTTAAATTAATAACCTGAGTAAAATTATTATTTTTTCGTTATACACATAAAATTTAAGTTACTATCTTTAATCCCAACCGCTAAAAATATTTTATGATTTTTATCATAAAAATTAATGATTTTTGTCATAAAATTTTCTATTCCTCTTCCAATATAGGGGAATATTCTTGTTGACTGCCGGAACTTATTTGTATCTTTTTAACCCAGGGCTTAAATCCGGATTTAGTTACTTTCAACTGGTAATCTCCACATTGGATTTTTTTTCCTATTAGAGGTGTTGTTCCTAACAATTTTTCATTTAAATACACCTCAGCTTCAGAAGGGATTGATTTTATATTTATAACTCCAAAGCTCCGTTCCTCAGGCGAGATAAAAGAAATTTCTGGCTTTATAATTTCTTGATTTCCTCCTTCATCTCCTGGTTCTAACTTGAAAAAAATATTTTTCCCTGTTCCTAATAATCGGTCACAAGAAATAGTTTTACTTTGGGATTTATATCCGGGGGAAGTAATTTTAATTTCAAATTTCTTGGCCTTATCACAATCAAGTTTAACCTCCAAGGGAGTAACCCCTTTCGGGGCGCCATCAATAAAGACAAAAGCAGTAGGAGGATCCGAACGGATTATCGTTTTTCCACCCGAGCATGCTATAACCACTAACCATAACAACAAACTTATCTGCTTTAGCATAATTAGCACCTAATTATCATGATAATTATTTAAAATTAATTAACTTTTTTGACATTACCCTGATTCAGCACTATTTTGATATTTCAAACGCATTACGAATAAGCTCAACTCGGCTTTTTTCCGGAGTCATTTCTATTGCAACCACATCAAACCGGGCATCCTGGTCAAATAACTTTTTCATTTGAAGGTAATAAAGCGCCACTTTCAATAATTGCTGCCTTTTTTTAACCGTAACACTCATCTGGGGACTTCCATAAGCCAAAGAGGCACGGGTTTTAACTTCAATAAAAACCAGCGTCCTGCCTTCGATTGCAATTATATCAATCTCGCCAAACTTGCAGCGAAAGTTTTTTTCTAATATTTTATAGTGGTGTTTCTTGAGAAAAGCAATTGCTATTTCCTCCCCTCTTTTCCCTAACTCTTTTCCCAAATTCATAAAAATTTTCAGAAGCTTATTTTTGATAAAATTGTGATTTTAGGCTTTGTTCGCATAGAAAAATCAAATAGTTCAGGAATAGGTATGACCCCTTTAAAACTTTTTCGGTGGATAGCGCAAAACCCACATTCTCTAAGTGCTTTTAGATGTTCCGGGGTTGCATAGCCCTTATTATTTTTAAAATTATACCGGGGATAAATGTAATGATAATTTTCCATTATGCGGTCACGAATAACCTTAGCAATAATCGAAGCTGCCCCAATCAAAGGACTAATAAGGTCACCTTGAATAATAGTTTTTTGGGGGATTACACTTTTAATCGGATAAGGGCCATCGATTAAAAGAAAGTCCAAAGGATGAGATAAATGATTAACTGCTATTTCCATTGCTTTTAAACTGGCTTGATGAATATTTATCCGGTCAATCTCCCAATTATCCACGATTCCAATCCCATAAGCCAGAGATTGTTCTAAAATAAGCGGGTAAATCTTTTCCCGTTTCTGAGGAGAAAGTTTTTTAGAATCCAATGGACCAGAAATCGAGTGGTTCGCGGGAAGTAAAACTGCTGCCGCCACAACCGGCCCGGCTAAAGGACCTCGGCCTACTTCATCGATTCCCGCGATGTACTGAAAACCCTGAGCATAAAGAGCATTTTCCGGAGGAGAAACTGCGGAAAGAATAAAAGATTTTACCATTCCTGCGCTTCTCTATTTATTTGATTTTCCTTTTTCTTTAATTCGAGCCGCTTTCCCTTTAAGATTCCGGATATAATACAGACGCGAGCGGCGCACCCTGCCCCGTTGTACCACTTCAATCTTATCAATTATTGGGGAGTTAATCGGAAAAATTCGCTCCACTCCCACCCCATAAGAAATCTTACGAGCAGTAAAAGTTGCTCCCAACCCACCCTTTCGCTTCCGAATTACTAACCCTTCAAAAACCTGAATCCGCTCTTTTTCTCCTTCCCGAATTTTCACATGGACTCGGACTGTATCACCAGGCTTAAATTGGGGCAACTCCATTCTTTTGTGTTCTCTTTCAACTACTTCCAAAGCTTTCATGGCGTTTTTCCTCTAAACAATTTAATTTTATCTCCTGTTTTACCTCGTCTAATAATTTTTTTTCTATTGAAGAAAAGTTCTTATGGTCTAATAGATCCGGGCGCCTTAACAAAGTCGTCCTTATGGATTCCTTAAGCCGCCACTGTCTAATTTTTTCATGGTCCCCGGAGATAAGCACCGGTGGAACAAGATAACCGCGGAAATTCCGCGGCCTCGTATACTGCGGGTATTCCAAAAGCCCGGAGGAAAAGCTTTCCTCCTGGGTAGCCCCCACTTTACCCAATACCCCCGGAATTAAACGGCTCACCGTCTCAATAATAACTAAAGCTGCCGATTCTCCTCCATTAAGGATAAAATCTCCAAGGGAAATTTCCTCATCTACAAAATGGCGGATCCGATCGTCAAACCCCTCATACCTACCACATACCAAAATTATCTGCTCACATTCCGCCAGGCGAAAGGCAATTTGCTGATTAAAAACCTTACCTTGCGGACTTAATAGAATGGAGTGGGATTTCAAATGAGAATTTTTGATTTTTTCCACTCCCTCTACTACTGGTTCGGGCTTAAGAATCATACCCCCCCCTCCTCCAAAAGGATAATCATCTGTAACCCGATGCTTATCCTTAGTAAATTCTCGGATATTATGGATCTGAACCCGAATTAAACCTTTTTTCTGCGCCCTACCTAATATACTTTCCTTCAGAGGAGATAAAAAAAAATTAGGGAATAGGGTTAAAATATCAAAGGTGATCATATGAATTATCAATCTTCACCCCTAAATCTTCCCCGTGTATCCATTATTTCCTCCCTTTTATCTCCCCATAATAAAACTGGATATTAACCCTCCTCTTTCCTTTCCCAGTATTTTCCCCTTATTCCATAATCTCCAACACTACCCGCTTATTAATTTTCGCTGAGGCAGCAGCTAAAATAGTTCTTATCGCTCGGGCAGTCCGACCCTGTTTACCAATAATCTTCCCGAGGTCTTCTTTGGCTACTTTAAGTTCAAGAACCGATGTCCTTTCTCCTTCTACCTCAGTTACCTCAACCTGATTAGGTTTGTCAACCAGTGCTTCCGCAATAAATTTAATCAATTCTTTCATCACATTTAACCTCCACCCAAACAAATGCTAAAGTTTAATATCTCTTATATCTCTTCCCCGATTAACTATTTATGCCGCCTTACTTTTTTCTGCTTTTTGCCACAAACCTTCCTTTTTTAACAAAGAAACTACGGTTTCCGTTGGCTGTGCCCCTTGGCTTAACCAGTAGTTAAGCCTTTCTGACTTCAAATTAGCCACCGGGGGATTGCTTTGAGGAGCATAAGACCCCAAAATTTCTAAGAATCGGCCATCTCGGGGCATCCTTGAGTCAGCAGCAACAATCCGGTAAAATGGTTTTTTATTACTTCCGAACCGCATTAATCTAATTTTTACCATGCTTTTTGTATCACCTCCTTTATTTTTTTATTAAAAAACTTTCCTTTTCTCCCCAACTATAAACCCGGAATAAAACCCTTCGGTAATCCCCTCATCCCCAACTTTCTAAACTTTTTAATCATTTTACTCGCCAAAGTATATTTTTTCAAGAGTTGATTTACATCTTTTATTTCAGTACCACTTCCGCGGGCAATTCTACGCCGCCGGCTCGCATCAATAATATGGTGTTTTCTCCGCTCTTCCTTAGTCATGGAATTAATGATAGCCTCAATTTTTATCAACTCCTTTTCATCTATATTAATCCCTTTCAAAACTTTGGGAGTAAAACCTGGAAGCATACTTAAAAGTTGCTCTAATGACCCCATCTTTTTTATCTGTTGAAGCTGTTCTAAGAAATCCTCCAGAGTAAAAACCCCCTTTTGAAGTCTTTTTTCCATCTCCGAAAGCTTCTTTTCATCCAGGGCAGCCTCAGCCTTTTCAATTAACGAAAGCACATCCCCCATGCCTAAAATTCGTGAAGCTATTCGATCAGGGTAAAACGCCTCCAGATCCTCCATCTTTTCTCCTACCCCAACGAATTTAACTGGCTTTTGGGTGACTGCCTTAATCGATAACGCTGCTCCTCCACGGGCATCTCCATCCATTTTAGTCAATATTATTCCCGTAAGGCTCAAAAATTCATCGAATTTAAGTGCCACATTTACCGCTTCCTGACCGGTCATCGCATCTGCCAATAAAAGGATCTCCTTCGGGTTAACCACAGATTTAATTTCTTTTAATTCTTCCATTAGCTGTTCATTAATATGCCACCTTCCCGCGGTATCAATCAGCAAAGTATCATAGTTAAACTCCCGAGCTTCATTAAGGGCTTTCTGACATATTTTTACTGGAGTTTCTCCCTTCTGGGGTAAGTAAACCGGAAGTTTTAATGATTCACCTATCTGGCGAAGCTGTTCAATCGCTGCCGGGCGATAAATATCCACCGGAACCAAAAAAGGACGACGATTTTTTTTGGTCAGAAAAAGCGCAAGTTTCCCTACTGTAGTAGTTTTCCCTGAGCCTTGTAGCCCAACAAACATAAAGGAGATTGGAAATGGACCGGTTAAATTTAAATCTGCTTTTTCTCCTCCTAAGAGCTGAATTAACTCCTGATGGACAATTTTAATAACTTGCTGCGCCGGCGTAAGACTTTGTAGGACTTCCTGACCAATCGCCCTTTTGCGCAAATTTTCAATAAAATCTTTTACTACTCGAAAGTTTACATCTGCTTCTAATAAAGCTAAACGGATTTCGCGCAAAACTTCTTTTATATTCTCTTCAGTTAGCTTACCGTGGCCTTTAAGCTTTTTAAAAACTAAACTTAATTTCTCGCTTAAACTATCAAACATAATAACTCAAAACAAATTTATAAAATTCAACTAATACTTTAGAATTTTTAAATTAAAAGTATTTTACCATAATTTGTCAAGAAAAATCAACGAAGTTATTTCTTTGTGGGTTCATTTAATTCCTTTTAGTCCAGTATTCTCGAATTCGCTGAGCGAAAAAAAAATCCAGTTCCTGCCGGCTTTTGGGAGCAAACCCAAAAACCTTTTCCCAGACTTCCGGGCTTTCCATACAAAGATAAATAAACTGACGGGGATTATATTCTTTGATCCAGCCTACAATTTTTTGGTACATCGCAATCCGGAGGGTTTTTAAATAGCGAAATTTTCCATCTGGACCCGGGAAAAGTTCTCCAAAAAGGATCCTGCTTTCGGGAAAGCGTTCTTTTATTACTGGTTTTAAAAATCGGGGGTAACGGAACCCTCCTAAGCTCATCCAGATAACTCTTTCCGGGTTAAGGGTAGTAAAAATTTGGCGAACTACCTCGCGATATTTTTCTTCCCAATTCGGAAATAAGATTATTGGGTCAAAATGAAATCCAATTAGATATCCTTTTTCCTGACATTTTTTGGCTGCAGCAAGACGGAGGGCTAAAGATGAAGCCCCTTTTTCTTCTAACTGAATGATTTCTTCGGGATTTACTGACCAGGAAACTGCAATCTGCTCCTGGGGGTCAACTGCTAACAAGTTATCTACCTCATGGCATTTAGTTTTAATTTCAAAAAATCCATTTTTACAATTAAGAAAAAACTTGCTTAATTCCAAAGAAAATCCAGTAAATTCTTCTAAAGCCAAACTATCGGATAATTCTCCGGTGCCAAAACGAAAAATATGATTAAAGTCAAGGGATAAAAAATTTTGGATTTGAGCTTTAATGTCTTTTAGATTAACATGGATCGTAATGTACGGCTTATTTATATACCCCTGCAAGATACAATAGCTACAATCAATCGGACAATTGGTTATAACATTAATTACTCGGTAGCGACAGCATAATTGCAAGGGGGTTGCTGGACACACTTTAACCAGTTCACCGGGAGAAGCAGTTAAAAACCAAATCCTTTTGCTAATCTCAACCCGTTGCCCTTCGGTGGGATATTCTATCACTGGTTGCGGGGTAATTACCCGGGGAATATCCGGAAGCTTACTTAAGATGTTTTTAACCCGCAAATTATTAACTACTTCGGGGTGAATAAATATTTTTTGGGGTTTAAAAGGAGCCATCGAAATCTTAAAGCAAAGCAAACATATTCCTTAATTCCACCTGTCTCGATATCTTATCTAATTTTTTTACCATTAGCTGGAATTCTTCCACCGAGCGACAATCAAAACTTACCCGGAGCTTATCTCCCTCAAAATACTCCGGAGGGAGAAAACTTATTGCGGGAGGCAAAGAAAGTTGTTTTTTGTATTCCTGAAATTTTTCTTTCAAGCGAGTGAGTTCCGGATAACGAATTGCTTTAAGCAACTTCCGAAACTGCTCAGTTTTTTCGTTAATATTAAGTTCACCTTGCTGGAACAAAGATTGAAAGGCAGGATAAGAAAAAAGTTCTTCCACTGAGATTCTATCCCGTTTACAAATCTCCTCCACCATCTCCAGAGATTCTCTCATTTTGTTTTCTCCTAACCTTAATCTACTTAGCCAAGAATAAAGTGATCTTTGTTCAAGGCAAGAAAAATCAGCTATTTTTGCGGCATTAAACAAAGAAAGCTCATTTTTAATAATAAATTCCTTCCAATCTTCCGTTAAATTACGCAACGCTTGCAAAGCAAGAAAAACTTTTCGGCCGGGCGAAAACCCGAGCAGGGGTAAAATTTGCTCCTGAATTTGTTTTTCATTAAACCTGCATCGTTCTATAAATCCGGATATTACCATCTCCGCCTCAATCAGGTTAAACCTCCGGGTGCCTAAGTTTTCATAAAAATTGAGAATAAATCCCTCGCAAATATTAAGTTCTTCTTGGCGATATATCTTAGCTGGAATTAACTCCCATCTTAAATCTTTAGCCACTAAGACCCGCCGATACCCACAAACAATCAAAACCCGGCCTTCTTTTTCCCACAAAACCAGAGGATTAATTAGACCAATTTTATCCATCGAGCACTTAAGTAAATTCAAATCCGGAGAAAAAGTCATCCGAAAAATATACTCGTCAGAATCGATCTCCTTTAAATGAATCAACTCCACCTTTTTTTCCTCTTTCCTTTTCAAAATCATTGGCTATATCTCCGGATAAGGTTTTGATAATATTGAGCCTCGAAGAGCTTTCCCCGTTTCCGAAAACCTTGCTCTAAGATCAAACATTTGTTAATCAATTCTTGAATCGCTTGTTTTTTTCTCTCTTCATTTAGTATTCCCGCGTTAATAATCTTTTCTAATGATTGGACCCGGAAGCGATCATTTCCCCAGAACTGGTGGGAAAGTTGTCCTTCATGCCCTCCCTGTTTAATGATTAATTTTTTATTGATGAAAAAAACTGGAAACCGGGCAGTAATCCGAAGCCAGAGGTCATAATCTTCACAAACTGGTAAAGACTCATCAAAAACCCCAACGGTTTTGAATACCTCCTTCTTTAACATAACCGAGGAAGGACTTATAATGCAAAGGGATAAGCATTTTTCGAAAATCCAACCAGAATATTTCTGGTGTTTTTTCTTGGGATTAACTCGTTTTCCATTTCGAATCCAGATTTCATCAGTATAGCTTAAAGGCACCTCGGGATTTTCTTCCATAACCTTTACTTGATGGGAAAGCTTGGTGGGTAACCACCGATCATCAGAATCAAGAAAACAGATAAATTTGCCCCGAGCCATTTTTATCCCTTGATTTCGCGCTCGGCTAACTCCTTGATTGCTTTGATAAAAATAGATGATCTCGGGATAATCTTTAAATAACTTTTCAGTGCCATCGGTAGAGCCATCATCTATTACAATAATTTCATAATCAACAAAATCTTGACTCCGGACCGAATCAATAGCTTCTTTTAACATTGCACATCGATTATAAGTAGTAATTATTACGGAAACCAGAGGAGACATTTTTGCCACTTTTTCATTAGGCTATTTCCGAAAAACTAAAAAACCGATTGAATTCAATAAAAGAAAAACCAAAAAGATCAGAGTTGCGAAAGGTGAGCTAATCGGTTAAGGGCGTTGATATAGGCTTTAGCACTAGCTACAATAATATCAGTATGGGCTCCTTGCCCAGTAACAATGGAGCCATTTTCTTCCAGCCGAACGGTAACCTCTCCCTGAGCATCAGTACCACCAGTGATAGCATTTACCGAAAACTTTCGAAGCTTACTTTTTGTTCCAGTAATTTTGGCAATCGTTTTAAAAGCCGCATCTACCGGACCATCACCAAAGCCTGCTTCCTTTACCCTTACCCCATCCACCTCCATCTCCACCGTTGCCGTAGGAATAGTAACCGTTCCACTGGTAACATTTAGATTTATGAGTTTATATTTTTCTGGTACCCGAAGAAGTTCTTCGGCAATAAGGGCCTCTAAGTCTTCATCAAAAATTTCTTTTTTCCGATCCGCCAGATCTTTAAATTTTTTAAACAAGAGATTAATCTCTTCGTCAGTCAAAGTATATCCTAATTTTTTTAGTCGGTCCCGAAATGCATGCCTCCCTGAATGTTTTCCTAACACTAAAGTGGACTGAGGGATCCCAATTGATTCCGGAGTCATAATTTCATAGGTAATTTTTTCTTTAAGTAATCCATCCTGATGAATGCCGGACTCATGGGCGAAAGCGTTACTTCCCACAATTGCTTTATTAGGTTGAACATTTATCCCGGTGATTTGACTTAATAACCGACTGGTGGGATAAATTTGTTCGGTAACAATTTGGGTATGTAATTTTTTAAAAAAATCCTTCCGCGTTCGAATAGCCATCACGATCTCTTCCATTGAAGCATTGCCTGCTCTTTCTCCAATCCCATTAATAGTACACTCCACCTGCCGAACCCCATTTAAAATCCCGGCTAAAGAATTAGCTACCGCCAAGCCCAAATCATTATGACAATGAACACTAAACCGAACCTTATCACTATTGCTGACATTCTCTCGAATATACTTAATAAGATTCCCAAATTCCTGAGGAATAGCATAACCTACAGTATCCGGAATATTAATTATCGTGGCCCCCGCCTTAATTACTGCGTCAATTACCTGGCAAAGATATTGACGGTCGGTCCGGGTAGCATCCATGGCCGAAAATTCTACCTGCGAGATATAGGATTTAGCTCTTTTAACTGCCTGGACCGCCTTATTTAACACCTCTTTTCGGGAGAGATTAAGCTGATATTTGAGATGAAAGTCAGAAGTGGAAAGAAAAGTATGAATTAATGGGTCTTCTGCCTCTTTAATAGCCTCCCAGGCCCGATCGATATCTTGATCCTCAGCTCGCGCCAGTGCAGCAATAGTACATTTTTTGATGGTGCGGGCAATCTCTCTTACTGCCTGAAAGTCTCCTTCGGATGCAATGGGGAAACCCGCTTCAATAATATCTACATTAAGCTTTTCTAATTGCTTAGCCACCTTAATTTTTTCTTGAATATTCATACTGAATCCCGGCGACTGTTCCCCATCGCGCAAAGTAGTATCAAAAATAAAAATTTTTTCCATTCTTTAATCCCCTATCGATTTTAAGTTGATACGGGTAAGTTTTCTTCTTTTCCTTCTATCCTTTTTTTTCTCAATAATACTAATTTTTTTTCCACGAACAAAATCGGACCAGAAATTGTATAAAGGGAAAAAATCGTAAACAAAGTAAAGTGTGGCTCAGCCGCAACAATAACAATAAGGCACAGGAGAATTACGGATATTTGAAAAGGTATAGTGCCCGATACTTCCAGTTTTTTTAGGCTAAAATAGCGAACTTTGCTTACCATAAGAAAAGAAAGAAATAAGGTTAATACCAAAACTAAAATATGCTTGCTGTTATCTAACCAACCTAAGCGATGAGCAATGATAACCGTAGTGGCAATCATTCCTCCTGCTGCTGGACTTGGTAGTCCCTGAAAATATCTGGTCTCCAAATTAGTAACATTGACATTAAAACGTGCCAATCGTAAAGCCGTACAAGCCACATAAAGAAATGTCGCTAACCATCCCGCGCGACCAAAAGGAACCAAACCCCAGGTATAGATAAGCAGTCCCGGTGCTAAGCCAAAAGCAATAAGGTCAGAAAGTGAATCATATTCTATTCCAAACTGACTTATGGTTCGACTGGCACGAGCAATTTTCCCATCCAGCCAATCAAAAACTGCCGAAAATAAAATCGCCCAAGCCGCCTTAATAAAATGACCATTAAAAGAAGAAATTATCGAATAAAAAGCACAAAAAAGGCTACAGGTAGTAAAAAAATTCGGTAAGATATAAATCCCCTTTCGAAATTTACCGGCTTTAAATTTTTTTCGCTGGCTAAATAACTGTCGTTTCACTTATTACTCCTTTTTCTCCTCCTCCCCTATTTCCCTAAACCCCTTTTTAAGATGGGGAGTTACTTGGCTTTGATCCACGGCATCATTGCCCGAAGCTCTTTCCCTACTTTTTCAATCAAATGCTCCTGTTCCCGTTTTCGCAGCGCATTAAACTGAGGACGGTTAGCCTGATTTTCTAATATCCACTCTTTAGCAAATTGACCATTCTGAATCTCCTCCAGAATCTTCCTCATCTCTTTTCTTGTGCCTTCCGTAATTATTCTCCGGCCCCGAGTAAGGTCACCATACTCAGCAGTATCACTTACCGAATAACGCATATAACTGATGCCGCCTTCGTAAAACAAATCAACAATAAGCTTAAGTTCGTGGAGACATTCAAAATAAGCAATTTCCGGTTGATAGCCGGCTTCCACTAAAGTATCAAATCCAGCTTTTACTAACTCTGAAACCCCACCGCAAAGCACCACCTGCTCCCCAAAAAGATCGGTTTCGGTCTCTTCTTTAAAAGTGGTCTCTATCACTCCGGCGCGGGTTGCCCCAATACCCTTAGCATAGGCTAAAGCTTTTTCTTTTGCCTTTCCGCTGAAATCCTGAAAAACCGCAATTAACGAAGGCACTCCCGCTCCCCGTTCAAACTCCCTTCGCACCAGGTGACCAGGACCTTTCGGTGCCACCATGATTACATCAACATTGGGGGGGGGGACAATTTGGTGGTAATGGATATTAAACCCATGAGAAAAAAGTAAAGTCTTGCCTTCAGTTAAGTAAGGAGCAATTGATGACTGATAAACTCTGGCCTGAGCATCATCCGGAATAAGAATCTGGATGATATTACCTTCCTGAGCCGCCGAGGAAGTATCAACTGGTTTAAATCCATGTTCAAGAGCTAATTGATAATTGGCAGTTCCTGGTAGTTCGGCTACAATTACTTCCAGACCACTATCCCGCAAATTTAAAGCCTGAGCATGCCCCTGGCTTCCATAGCCAATAATAGCAATCTTCTTTCCTTTTAAGAGACTTAAATCTGCATCTTTTTCGTAATACACTTTTGCCATACCTTGCTCCTTTTGATTAAGTTAGTAGGTTTTAGTAAATAATTTTACTTTTTCTTATTCCCCCGCACCATCGCTACTTTTCCAGTTCGAGCCACCTCTTTTATCCCCATGGGCTTAAAGAGATTAATAATTGCATTAATTTTATTTTCATCTCCCGTTACTTCAACAACATAAGAATCTGTGCTAACATCTACTACTTTTCCCCGAAAAATATCCACAATGTTTAATAACTCCGAACGATTGGCATCTGTTACCGTAACTTTAATTAAAGCCATTTCTCGATTAACGAAGTCACCATTAATAAAATCGACTACTTTAATAACATTGATAAGCTTATTGAGCTGTTTAATAATTTGTTCGATAATCTGGTCATTTCCTCGAGTAACAATAGTCATCCGAGAAACTGTGGGGTCAATAGTCTCGGCAACTGATAAGCTCTCAATATTAAATCCCCGTCCACTAAAAAGTCCCGCTACCCGGGAAAGTACCCCGGGCTTATTCTCTACTAAAATGGAAAGGGTATGTTGCATAACCTCCTCAAACTAATAACATTTTATTAATAGACGCACCCGCCGGAACCATCGGATAAACGCATTCTTCCGGTTCAACCACAAAATCCATTATCACCAGGCGAGGGAGAGAAAAGGCTCTTTCAATCACCGGTACCACTTCTTCCGGTTTAACTGCCCGTAAACCTACCGCACCATATGCTTCCGCTAATTTGATGAAATCCGGAGCAGCATTCATCCGGGTATGGGAATATTTTCGGTCATAAAAAAGCTCTTGCCACTGGCGCACCATCCCTAAATAACCATTATTGAGGATAGCAACTTTTATCGGTAAATTATGTTGGATTGCGGTCGCCATTTCTTGGATATTCATCTGAATACTCCCATCACCGGCAATATCAATAACCAGTCGATCAGGAAAAGCAACTTGAGCTCCAATTGCCGCCGGAAAGCCATAGCCCATCGTTCCTAACCCTCCCGAGGTAAGTAAGGTCCGGGGTTTTATGAACTTATAATACTGAGCGGTCCACATCTGGTGTTGACCAACCTCAGTAGTGATAATAGCTTCTCCCCGGGTAATTTCCGATATTTTTTCGATCACATATTGGGGTTTTATTACTTCTTTCTGAGTGTAAGTTAAGGGATAAGTTTTTTTCCACTCTTCAATCTGCGCCAGCCATTCTTTCCGCTTCTTTTTTACCTCTTTAACCTTATCTTCCTTTTTGATTACTTCTATCATCTGCTTTAAAATGGTTTTTACATCACCTACGATAGGAATATCTACCCTAACATTTTTGCTAATTGAAGTCGGATCAATATCAATATGAATAATTTTAGCTAAGGGAGCAAACTCATCAACTTTTCCGGTAACCCGGTCATCAAACCGTGCGCCCACCGCAATTAATAAATCACAATTAGTAACCGCCATATTTGCCTGGTAGGTTCCGTGCATCCCCAGCATTCCTAAAGAAAGGTAATCTGTCTCTGGAAAAGCTCCCAGACCCATTAAAGTAGTAGTAACCGGAATTCTAAGCTTTTGGGCTAAGTAATGAAATTCTTCCGTTCCATTAGAGCTTATAATCCCTCCCCCCCCCAAAAAAACTGGCTTTTCCGCAACTAATATTTCGGCAACTGCCCGTTTAATTTGCCCTAAATGTCCTTTAATGGTAGGGTTATAACCTCGCAGATGAATCTGTTCGGGAAAAGAATATTCACAAAAACTATTTATTACATCCTTAGGTAAGTCTACCAAAACCGGACCTGGCCGGCCGGTGCGGGCAATATAAAATGCCTCCCGAATAGTCTGAGCTAATTCTTCAATATCCTTAACTAAATAATTATGTTTAGTACAAGGTCGGGTAATCCCAACAATATCCGCTTCCTGAAAGGCATCATTTCCGATAAGCATGGTAGGCACTTGTCCAGTTAAAATTACTACTGGAATAGAATCCATAAAAGCAGTCGCAATTCCAGTAACCGTGTTAGTGGCCCCTGGTCCCGAAGTAACTAAAGCCACCCCAACCTTTCCGGAAGCTCGGGCGTATCCATCTGCGGCATGAACAGCGGCTTGTTCGTGCCGAACCAGAATATGACGAATCGGATAGTTAGGAAGTTCATGGTAAATATCAATTACTGCTCCCCCTGGATATCCGAAAATTACCTCCACTCCTTCTCTAACTAATGTTTCTAAAAGTATCTGTGCTCCTTTGAGTCGCAAATTTTTTCCCTTTTTAAGCTAAAGTTTTGTTTCGATATTTACTTAAAATTAATTCAATCTGATCCTTACCTCGAAGTTTTAATTTTTTTAAATTTTTTTTTAAAATTTCCTCTTCACCGGTAAGAAAAGGTTTTTTCTCCAACTCCCCCAATCTTTGTTCTAACTCCTTATGTTCTTCTACATACCTTTTAAGCTCCGGATCCTTATCGATCCATTGGGAGATCAAATCCTCATCATATTTTTCCATAAAAATTTCTCCCTTTCTGCTTCCCAAAGGGGAATAAAACTATTTTTTATTCTTTTACCAGTTTCTCCGAAAAAATCAAGTCTCTTTCTTAAGTTCTGCTTCTGATGGTCGAATATAAATTGGGTTTAACTTATGAATATCGACTACTTTTCCTCGTTTTATTTCCTCGCAGCCAAGCCAAGCAATTGTGGCTGCCCGCGGATATTTTAAAGGGGGTGAAGCAAAATAAGCATTTTTACCCAGCCTTTCTTTTATTAAGCATTCATAAATCTGACTTCCCTCCCCTCCAAATACCACTTTTTCTTTAATGTTTTCAATAAATTTTTCCGGTGAAACTGCTAAATAAGGAGTAACCCGATTAAGCTGGAAGGATGATAAATTCCAACGATAGCCGGCAGTATATACTTCTTTTTTTTTGGCGTCTAACATCGGGCAAATTAAACCTTCAAACCAGGAAAAATTATACGCCAGCGCATCAAGGGTAGAGATACCGACCACTGGTTTTCTTCCTGCCAAAGCTAAACCCTTAACCGTACTTATGCCCACCCGCAAGCCAGTAAATGAGCCCGGACCAGTAGAAACCGCCAACCCATCTACCTGGGAAAACTTAATCCTTACCATTTTTAAAAGTTGGTCAATTAGGGGAAGAAGGGTTTCGGAATGGATAAGACCAAGGTTTACCGTAAATTCTCCAATTAATTTTCCCTCACTTATTATTGCTACACTACCAACTGAAGTAGCAGTTTCAATTCCCAAAACTATCATACCTAAATAATCAATACCTTACTTACCGGGGAAAAAATTTTTAATATCCCCGGGAAGAACTCGCATTAAATCATTATAAGTTACTGTAACCATTAAAAGAATAAGAATAGCTAACCCAACCTGTTGGGCAATTTCCATTTTTTTTACTCCAATCGGCTTTCCCCGGATCAATTCAATTAATAAAAATAAAATTATCCCCCCATCTAACACGGGGATCGGGAAAAGGTTGATAATCCCTAAACTAAGGGACAAAAATGCCATAAATGCTAAAAAATCAGAAACTCCGGACTTTGCTGCTTGACCACTAAGTTTAGCAATCATGATCGGTCCCCCTAATGCTTTAACCGAAAGATTTAATGTAATCAAATCTTTAAGCATTTTTAAGGTGAGCCAAGTCATTTCCCCCGCTCTTTGTGTGCCTTTTTGAATTGATTTGAAAACCCCATATTTTTCTACCCTGGTCGGAAGCTTAGGCATAATTCCAATAAACAGCCGTTTTTCTCCATTTATTTCCTGAAGTTCTGGCTTTACTAAAAAAGAAAGAAAGAGCCCTTTCCGTTCCACCTCAAACTTTATCTCGCTTTCCTTATTTTTTTGAATCAATTGGGGGATCTGGTTCCAATGAACAATAGGAATAGAATTAATTGCAAGGATCTTATCCCCCGGTTGCAATCCGGCTTTTTCTGCTGGGTATTCGGGTGTAACCCCCCCAATAATTGGCTCCCAATAATGTTCCCATCCCACATAACCTGCCCCAAAACTACCACCACTTAATGGGGTTACCATTCTTTCTATTCTCTTTCCCTCCCGTACTGCTAAAACTTTTAAATTTTTATCTGCCTTGGATAAAATAACTTGCTGTAACTCCTCCCAATTATCGACTTTGATTCCCGCAATCTTTTCAATCCGATCTCCTATTTTAAAACCGGCTTTAGCAGCGGGAGAACCTTCGTCTATCCAGCCAATTATTGGCTTTTCCTTAAGATATTCTGGAACCTCAACTCCAATCATAAAAACTATTGGAAAAAGAAAAAACGCCAGAATAATGTTCATAATTGAGCCTGCTACCACAATTTTAAAACGATCACTCACTTTTCGCGAGTTAAATTCAGTAGGATCATTATTAAGACTCTCATCGGGATTTTCCCCTTTAAGCTTCACATAACCTCCGAGTGGGAGCAAAGAGATTAAATACTCCGTTCCCTCCTTCCCTTTTTTAAATCCCAACAGTTTTGGTCCAAATCCTAAGGAAAATTTCTCTACTTTAACTCCGATCACCTTGGCCACCATAAAGTGACCAAATTCATGAATAAAAACCAGAATCCCGATAAGAATAAGAAAAGCCATAATTGTAACCATACCTTACCTCTTATAAAATTTTTCAACAATTTTAAAAGCCATTTTTCTTGCCCAAGAATTTATCTCCATTGCTTCTTCAACCGAACTTACTTTTCGCGGGGTGTGGCAATCGAGGGTTTTCCTTATAACCATAATAATCTCCGGAAATAAAATCTCTCTTCTTAAAAATGCTTCTACCGCTACTTCATTAGCGCCATTTAAAACTGCTCCCATCGAATCTTCTTCTTTAAGCACCTGGTAGGCTAATTCTAACGCAGGAAATTGCCTTAGATCAGGTTCAAAAAAAGTGAGTTTCCCTACCTCAGCTAAATTAAGAAAGGGGACATTATCTTTCAACCGTTCAGGATAAGCAAGGGCATACCCAATCGGTAGTCCCATATCTGGAACAGACATCTGAGCCAGGATAGAACCATCAAAAAATTCTACCATGCTGTGGATAATACTTTGAGGGTGAATTACTACCTCGATAAATTCGGGGAGAAAATTAAAAAGCCAACGCGCTTCAATCACTTCAAATCCTTTATTCATTAATGTGGCTGAATCGATCGTTATTTTTTTTCCCATTTTCCATACCGGATGTTTTAATGCTTCTTCCGGGGTTATACCGGCCAAATCTTTAGTGCCGAAATTAAAAAACGGCCCGCCGGAAGCAGTAAGAATTAACCGCCTAACATCCTCCCTCCTCTGACCTTGAAGAACCTGAAAAATAGCACTGTGTTCGCTATCAACCGGGATGATTTCTACGCCCTGAGAACAAGCTGCTTCCATAACCAATTTCCCCGCCACTACTAAAGTCTCTTTGTTTGCCAAAGCCACTCTTTTCCCCGCCTTAATTGCTGCCATAGTTGGTAAAACCCCTACCGCCCCTACCATTGCTGAAACTACCAGATCCACGTCGGGATAAGTAGCCACTTCAATCATACCCTGCTGGTCAAACAAAATCGGGATCTCCATATCAGGCGGAAGAAGACTTTTAACCTTTTCCGCATAACTTCGATCGGTAACTGAAACTATTTTCGGTCGGAAGGCATGGATCTGCTCTAATAGTATATTGATATTCTTTCCGGCAGCCAGAGCAACTACCTGATAACGGTTAGGAAATGCGGCGATAACCTTTAAAGTAGTTGAACCAATAAATCCAGTTGATCCCAATATAGAAATTTTTTTCATTTTATGAACAAACTTGAAATTGTAGAAAATAATAAAGAAAAGGGGTGCTAAAAAAAAGACTATCCACGCGATCTAAAATTCCTCCGTGACCTGGAAGTAATTTCCCGGAATCTTTGACCTTAGCTTCTCTTTTTAACACTGACTCCCACAAGTCTCCCAACTGGCAAATCACCCCTAAAATACTCGTTAAAAATATTATCCGGAAAGAGGTAAACTTAGGGAAAAACAAGATAGCAAAAAAATAACCCATGCCAACACTCCCTAATAAACCCAAAATCGCCCCCTCTACGGTCTTACCCGGACTTATTTTAACCGAAAGTTTATGTTTCCCAAACAATTTGCCTCCATAAAAAGCGAAAGTATCCCCACAAAAAGCTACCGAAAGAAGAAAAAAAATCCAAAGGTGCCCATCAGATAACCCACGAAGCCATATCAAATGGGAAAGAAAAAAAACAATAAAACTTCCGGTTAGGTGTTTTTTAAACCCAGAAGAGCTCGGCTCCGGTTGTCTAAAGGTAAGTATTCTAAAAATGCAAATAAGGAAAATAATTGCGGAAATTAGTCCAAAAAAAATAGCATGTTTAAAATAAAAAAAACCAGCAGTTAAACCAATCCCCCATACCATCCCCAACCATCGGGTATTCCGGCTAATAGAAACTAAGCCGTAAAATTCATTAAGCGCAAGAAGATTTATTAGAAGGATAAAGCCAAAAAAAATTGACTTGGAATCACAGCCGACCACCAGAAAAACAATAATCAAACCTACCACTCCGGTTAATATTCGATCCCGGTGGTCTTTTCCCGGCTCCATTTTCCATTCACCTGGGGTCAAATAATAATTGTTCGCTGGTCAGTCCGAATCTTCTTTCTCGACTCTGGTAATTAATCAAAGCTCGGATCATATCCTCGCGTTTGAAATCAGGCCACAAAATCTCAGTTACATAAATCTCAGTGTAAGCCATCTGCCAAAGAAGAAAATTGCTTAAACGCATTTCTCCACTGGTCCGAATTAAAAGGTCCGGATCAGGAAGATCTTTAGTAAACAGATAACGAGAAAAAACTGCTTCGGTAATTTCTTCTTCTTTTAAATTTCCTTCTTTTATATCTTTCACAATGTTTTGAATTGCCCGGATAATTTCATCCCTTCCCCCATAGCTTAAGGCTAAATTCACAATCATCCCAGTACATTGCTTGGTTTTTTCAATCGCTTGATTAAGAACCTGAATTACCGATGAAGGCATATCCTCGATATTTCCGATTGCCCGGAGCTGGATATTATTTTTTAGAAGTTCCTTTGATTCTTGTTGAATATACCTTTTTAATAAATTCATAAGGGCTTGCACTTCTTTTTTGGGGCGTTTCCAGTTTTCAATCGAAAAAGCATAAAGGGTAAGCACCTTAATACCTATTTCATGGCAAAATTTGACAATTTCCCGTGCAGATTCAATTCCTTTCTGATGGCCTACAATTCGCTCTAAATTTCGCTTTTTTGCCCAGCGACCATTCCCATCCATGATGATGGCAATATGGCGGGGAAGTTTTTCTTTATTTAACTGGTTTAACATAAATCCCCCCGCATGAAAAGTGCGTTGCGGGAATAAAAAATCAGGAGGGCCTTCCAAAAGTAGTTACTTCCTCTCCCTTAAATCGACATCAATTCTTTTTCTTTATCCAGGAAAAGTTTTTCCGCTCGTTCAATATATTCATCCGTGATTTTTTGAACTTCATCGTGACTGGAAAAGTATTCGTCCTCCGAAATTTCTTTGTTCTTTTTTAGTTCCTTAAGCTTCTCATTTATCTCTCTTCGGATATTTCGTAACGCTACTTTACTTTTTTCTGCTATTTTCCCAATAACTTTAACCAGTTCCTTTCTTCTTTCTTCAGTAAGGGGAGGTATAGGAATCCGAATAATTTTGCCATCATTAGTCGGAGTTAATCCTAAATCTGATCTTAAAATCGCCTTTTCAATCTCCCCAATTATTTTAGTGTCCCAGGGTTGGACCGTAATCAACCGACTATCCGGAACCGCCAAAGTAGCCACTTGATTCAATGGTACTACCGAGCCATAATAATTTACTTTTATCCCATCCAGCAAAGATAGGGAAGCCCGGCCAGTTCTAATCCGGCTAAACTCTTGTTTTGTATTTTCCAGTGCCTTTTCCATCTGGGCGCGCATTTCTTTTTCTAATTCTTTTATCATCATGTTACCCCTCAATAATTGTTCCTACCTTAGCTCCTAACAAAACCTTTTTAATATTATTGGGAACATTAAGATTAAAAATTAACACGGGTAAGTTATTATCCATACAAAGAGAAATAGCAGTAGAATCCATTACTTTACAATTTTTATTGAGATAATCTAAATAAGTAAGGCGGTCAAACTTAATTGCATTTTTATTCACCAAAGGATCAGAGTCATAAACTCCATCTACTTTGGTAGCTTTCAAAATAGCCTCAGCACCGATCTCCATTGCCCGCAATGCTGCCGCAGTATCACTGGAAAAATAAGGGTTACCAGTTCCGCCGGCAAAAATTACTATCCGGCCCTTTTCTAAATGTCTAATTGCCCGCCTTCTTATATAAGGTTCGGCCACTTGATGCATTTCAATAGCACTGAGAACCCGGGTAGGTATTTTGCGCCGTTCCAGAGCATTCTGAAGAGCCAAACTATTGATGACTGTAGCCAACATTCCCATATAATCACCTGAGGCACGATCCAGTCCCTGTGCTGTTCCAGAAACTCCCCGGAAGATATTTCCGCCTCCAATAACCAATGCTAATTGAATATTTAACTCATAAATTTCCCGAATTTCATCGGAAATCTTATTAATCGCTTGAGGATCAATCCCAAAACCCTTTTCGGAAGCCAAGGCTTCTCCGCTCAGTTTCAAAAGAACTCTTCGAAATACTGGCTCAGACATAGAACTAAATTTCCGTTTCTCCCAGTTGATAACGACAAAACCTTCGAATGATAATGTTTTCTCCTAATTTAGCAATATGAGAATCAAGCAATTCTTTTACTGTAATTTCCGGCTCGCGGATATAGCTTTGCTCAAGTAAACATATTTCCGCAAAAAACTTCTCCAGCTTTCCGGCAACAATTTTTTCAATTACTTTTTCTGGTTTTCCCTCTTTCCGAGCCTGATTAAAATAAAATTCTTTTTCTTTTTCTATCAATTCTTGGGGAACATCCTCCCGGTTAAGATAAAGCGGATTAGCAGCAGCGACTTGCATCGATAGGTTTTTTACTAAATCTTTAAAATCCTCAGTGCGGGCGACAAAGTCAGTTTCGCAATTTACTTCGATTAATACCCCAATTTTGCCCCCCGGATGGACATAAGCACTTACCAATCCTTCTTTAGCAATCCGGGTAGATTTCATTTGAGAAGTCTTCAGTCCTTTCTCTCGAAGGATAGTAAAAGCTTTATCAAAATCTCCCCCTGCTTCCTGAAGCGCTTTTTTACAATCCATTATTGGAGCCAAAGTTTTTTCTCGGAGCTCTTTCACTGTTTTAGCATCAATTTCCATTTGCAACCTCCCGACTGCACAAGGGTTAAAATTAACGATTATATCTGCTGCTATGCCAGTTTCCCCACTGAGGACGAAAGAGAAACTGCTTCTGAAGTCTTATCCGCTTCAAAAGAAATTTCAGAAACGCTGGTTTCCGGGTTAGATTGTAATTTTTCTTCCCTCCTTATCCTCCCTTCAATACAAGCATCAGCTATTTTCGAAGCAAATAACCGAATCGCCCGGATGGCATCATCATTACCTGGAATTACATAATCGACTTCATCTGGATCACAATTGGTATCAACCAACCCAATAGACGGTATCCCCAATCGCTTAGCTTCTGCTACCGCAATTTTTTCTTTTCGAGTATCAACTATGAACACTGCTGCGGGTAAAGAATCCATTTCTTTAATTCCACCTAATCTTTTTTCAATTTTTTCTTTTTCTTTTTTTAGCCTTAAAAGTTCTTTCTTAGGGACATCAGCTTCTTGCTGTTTTTCCAAAATGCTATTAATGGAATTTAATCGCTCAATACTTTTTCGAATGGTTTGAAAATTGGTTAACATCCCACCTAACCAACGATAGTCCACATAGAACATTTTGCACCGAGTAGCTTCTTCGCGAATAGTTTCCTGTGCCTGTCTTTTTGTCCCCACAAAAAGGACAGAACCTCCATTGGCAACCACATCTACTACAAAATTATAAGCTATTTTAAAAAGATTTAAGGTTTTTTGAAGATCAATAATATGAATTCCGTTTCTCGCCCCAAAAATAAAGGGCTTCATTTTAGGGTTCCAACGCTTAGTCTGGTGACCAAAATGGACCCCTGCTTCTAAAAGCTCTTTCATAGTTATAATCGACAAAGCACACCTCCTGACTTAAAATTGGTTATACCACCGCCTCCTTCCACCCCAGCCGGGATTTATGTCAACCATAAACACCCCCGCCTGAGTCCTAAGGCGTGAGAAATAAATTTGAAAACATATTTTAACTATTATAAAATTTTTTCAAGTAAAAGCAAGCCTTAAAATTAAATTCCTATGAAAAACAAGTCGTTAGCAATTTAAGATAAACTAAAGCTTTTTTAGCTAACACATTTTTTTAAAAGTTGCAAGGGAAAACAAAATATGAGCACCTCACTTCCCGGACTTTATATTCATATTCCCTTTTGTAAAAGCAAATGTCCTTATTGTGATTTTTATTCAGTAACTTCGCTTACTTTAATTCCGGATTATCTGGAGAGTTTAAAAAAAGAGCTTTTTCTTTATAAGGACTATTTTTTTTCTTTTGACTCCCTTTATCTTGGAGGAGGTAGCCCTACAGCTATAAACGAATCTGAATTGGCTAATTTAATTGAGTATGTCTTCAAACATTTTTCTTTTTCCCCTGATTCTGAGATTACCATTGAAGCCAATCCCGATGATATTACCCCCCAAAAACTAAAATTATTCAAAAAACTGGGAATAAACCGGATCAGTCTCGGTATTCAATCATTCGAGGATCAGGATTTACAATATTTGCAAAGAAGACATACTGTTTCCCAAAACAAAAAAGCCCTCGAAATGATAAAAACCGAAGGATTTTCAGTTCTCGGGATAGACCTTATTTATGGACTGGAAATCCAAACTGAAAAAACCTGGATAAACACTCTAAAACAAGCATTAGTTTATCTTCCCGAACACTTTTCTTGCTATGAATTAACCCTGAAAAATTTCATTAAAATCAGGCCTGCTGACGAAGAAAAGCTCCGACAATTCTTTATTCTTGCTTCTTCTTTCCTCGAGGATAATGGATATATCCACTATGAAGTATCAAATTATGCCCGAAAAGAAAATTATATCTGCCATCACAATTGGAAATACTGGCACCATATTCCTTACCTTGGCCTTGGACCTTCTGCCCATTCTTTTCATTCTAACCAACGGTGGTGGAATATAAAATCAATTAAAAAATATTGTCAGCTGCTTAAGCAAAATTCCTTGCCAATTGCGGGCAAAGAAGAACTAACCGAAGCTCAACTTCGATTAGAATCCCTTTATTTGGGTTTAAGAACAAAATCAGGAGCTGACATCCAATTAGTAGGAAAAGAAGCGGAAAAAAACTTACCTGACTTCATCCAAAGCCGATTAATTAAAATCGAAGGGGGAAAAATAATCCCCACTGTTTACGGATTGCTTTTTGCAGATAGCCTTTCCCTTCTCCTTTTTGACTAATATGAAAGCTTACCTGGTATCAATGCTGATTGTTCACTCTTTTATTTCGCGTTAGATGGGATGCTTTATCTCCGGTCAGCAACTTCCAAAAAGGGATAAGAAAAAGAAGGGAAACAATAGCTAATAAATAATCAATACTTTTGGTAGCAAAAAAATCAAAAAAAGTATAACCTTCCATCGCACTCCTTAATATTTTTTATTAATAGGTTAACGTCCTAAGAAAAATTTAATGTGCACCTTTTGCCCACTCGGGAGGATCGCTTACTACTGGCATTCGGTTTACAATCCAGCGATAAACCCAAAGTTCGGTAAATACTACGGTCAAAGTTACAACCACCTCCATCCAGGTCGGGTAATATCTTATTGGAGCATACCACTTATAGGCTATGAGACAAATATTAATCCGATTAACTACCACTCCCAGTATAGTAATTATTGCTGCTAATTTAATTGCTCCGAGGGAATTAGTTCTCGCTCCTCCTAAAAACAAACCTAAGGGAAGCGCCACTCCTCCAGCTACCTCTGTCAAATACCAGTACCCCATTGGGGTAGAAAGCAGAGACCAGGTCTCCTCATGATTAAGTTCGAGAAGTTTTAAAAAAAGATAGATGAACATACTCCCGGCACATACTTTTGCTAACCCAAAAACTACTTTATCGTGAACCTCATGATGCGCAGGACTCATTCGATCCCGAAAAACTTTACTGCTTATTGATCCTTCAAAAATGACCATAGAAAGTCCCCCAAAAATACTGGAGACTACAAAAAGCAAAGGAATAAATTCAGAATACCAGAGTGGATGAATTTTGGCTTTAGCTAAAAGAAATAACCCCCCTACTCCTCCTTGATGTCCGAGAGAAAGCATAATCCCAAATACTACTGCTCCCAAAGTCATAGTGTTAACAACTCTCCAGGCTTTACGAAGGCCGAGCCATTCTGCAATTGCTGGTGCAAATTCAAAAAGCAAAGAGATAGTGTAAAGGGAAAAATGCCAGGCTACCATAAATAGTACTGAACTGAAACCAAACTTATTTCCGATTAAAAAATTAAAAGCGTTCCAGGGGCGACCAAGATCTAATATGAGGGCCCCAGCATAAAAGGAATAAGCTAAAAATCCATTCAATACTACTACCCGAACAATCGGATGATATTTTTCAAAACCCAAAATATAGTAAATAAAACAGAGAACATAAGCGCCGCCCGCCAGCGCAATTCCAATCAGGACATCAAAACCAATCCATAATCCCCAGGGAAACTCCTGGGAAAGATTAGTTACTGCTCCTAATCCTTTGGCAAATCGGATTATGATAATAATAAGACCCAAAAGGATTATGGGCACAGTAATTACATTAAAGGGAGTAAAGATTGTACCTCCGCCTTTCGGTTTTAATTCGCTAATAAAAAACTTAATAAATTCACTTAGGTTTTTAATCGGTCGGGTTTCTACTTTCTCTTCCATATCTATACCTCATTGATGTTAAGTTATTTTCTTCTTTTAACCGCATAACTGATTCCTAACAACAAAGCAGGAACCACCAGGTCAATGACCGCGATATTAGTTAAAAATCCTTTGGAAAGTTTGGGATAAGGGGTTGTTCCCAGATCAGTGCGAAAACCAATCTCTTCAAAAGGAACCGCTGCCAGATAAACCCAGCTTGTTCCTCCTACCTCGTTCTCTCCGTAAATATGATGGTAATATTTACGTGGTTGTTGATATATTCGGCGTTTTGCTTCTTCAACCACTTCTCTTCGAGTGCCAAAAAACATAGCTCCAGTGGGACACACTACTACGCATGCAGGTGGCTCTCCTACTTTAAGCCTTTTTCCCCAGCAAAAATTACATTTTTGAATTTTGGGTAGCGGAGAATTATATTCAAATTTTGGGATATCAAACGGACAGGCAACCATACAGTATCGACATCCCAAGCAATTCGTTTCCCAATTAACTGGTCCAGTTTCAATCTTATGCATTGCTTTAACCAGGCAAGCCGAGGCACATCCGGGGTAATTACAATGCATGCACTGGGTTTTCACAAATATCTCTTCCCCCTGGCGGGAAATATAACGATTAACTACCGTATACTGAGTTTCCGAGGTTACTCGTCTTTTTTCAAAAATCTTTGGTTCTTTAAGATTGGGGATAGGGAGACTATTTATCTCCGCACAAGCCCGCTCGCAACTTCTACAGCCAATGCATAAAGTGGTATCCACTAAAACCCCCAGAAGTTCTTCTCCCTTAACCTGATCTTTGCTTTTAGCCATTAAAGCATTGGGAAATAAGATATCTCGAAAAGCGATCCCCGATAAACTTCCTCCAAGAAGTTTCAAAAAATTTCTCCTTTCCATTTTTCCATCATCTCCTATTTTTATTATGATTTATATCCAGCATTAATCTTCACATAGCCAGGAGAAAGGTCAGTGGTAAAAACTGAAGTTTCACCTCGTCCCTGGTTAAGTACCAGAGTAACTATTATCTTTTTTTCCCTCAATAGCTTTTGTGCCTCCTTTTCGTTCTGAGGGGCAAGATTAATACCATTTTTTATCAGAGGAACTTGACCAATAAAAAGGTCAATTTTTTCAAAAGAAATTGGGAAATTAGTTTTCCCCGCAGCCGCAATAATTCGACCCCAGTTTACCTCTTCTCCATAAAAAGCAGTTTTTACCAAAGGAGAATGGGCTATGCTGCGAGCAATGCATTCTGCCGCCTCTTCCGACCGGGCTTTTTTTATCTTAATCTCAATTACCTTGGTTGCACCTTCTCCATCTTCAACAATTTTTTGAGCCAGTTCTTGCATAACTTCCAAAAGCATCAGCATAAAACCATTAGCTTTTGCAGTCTTTTGGGACCAGGGATTATTTCCTGCTTGCCAATTGGCTAATAATAATACCGTATCATTGGTGCTCGTATCCCCATCAATGGTAATCCGGGCAAAAGACTTTTTTACTCCTTCATCTAATAAGGAAGGTAACGATTGGGGTAAAATAGCGGCATTGGTTAAGATAAAAACTAACATTGTAGCTAATGAAGGGTTAATCATTCCTGCTCCTTTAGCAATACCACCAATTACAATTTCTTTACCTGCAATTACCTTTTTTCGAAAAGCAATCTTCGGGAATGTATCAGTGGTCATAATAGCATGGGCAAAATCACTAATCTTTTTGCTATTTAGACCATTACAAAGATCACCTAATCGGTCATCCATCCTTTTTACCGGCAAAAATTCACCGATTATGCCGGTTGAGGCAATCGTAACCAGATCTGAGGGTATTTTTAAAATCCGAGCCAGGTTTTTAGTTAAAATCAGGGCATCCTCGATCCCCTTTTTCCCAGTACAAGCATTCGCACAACCACTATTAACCAAAACAGCTTGAATGTATCTCCGCTGCACTCTTTTTTGAGTCAAAATAACTGGAGCAGCTTTTATCCAATTTCGGGTAAAAACGCCAGCAGCAACTGCCGGAACTTCGGAATAGATCAATCCCATATCTTTTTTACCATCCTTCTTTATTCCTGCCACCAGACCATTAAACTGAAATCCTGGGATTATATTTTTTCTCACTTTATTTACTTCCCACAGCATCGTTTATATTTTTTTCCGCTCCCACAAGGGCAGGGAGAGTTTCTTCCTACTTTTTTGGCTTCCCGTTTGATGGTTTTCGGTTTCACTTCTTCTCCTCGACTCAAAATAAAAACTGGAGCAACTCGGGAAGTGGGAACTTCTTTTTCCGGGACAATATGCATCCGGAAAAGCCGGCAGATTGTTTCTTCTTTGATCCGTTTTATCAACTCTTCAAATAAGGCGAATCCTTCTTTTTGATATTCATTAAGTGGGTTTCGTTGTCCGTAGCTTCTTAAACCAATCCCCTCTTTAAGGTGGTCAAGGTTAAGCAGATGTTCTTTCCAAAGAGTATCAATAGCATAAAGGGAACAAATTGATTCCAAATAACGTAGCCCGGCTTCACCAAACTCCTTTTCTTTCAGTTGATAAACCTCTTTTATTTGATTCATAAGAAGATCAACTAAATTCTCGGAGTTTAACTCAGACAAAGGCTGATTAAGGTTAAATCGGAAAGCAAAAAGCCGGAAAAATTCCTCCTGCAATCCTCGGAGATCCCATTCCGCAGAAGGAAGCTCAAAGCGGATATAGCGGTTAACTAAGTCTTCACACTGCTCCTGACAGATTTCCATAATATCTTCGCGGAGGTTCTCGCCCCGAAGGATTCGATTCCGTTGTTCGTAAATCACCTCCCGCTGTTTGTTCATCACATCATCATATTCTAAAAGATGCTTGCGAATCTCAAAATTATAAGCCTCAACCCGAGCCTGAGCATTTTCAATTGCCCGAGTAATAAGAGGATGCTCAATTGGTTGGCCATCCTCCATCCCTAACTTTTCCATAATTGAGGCAATTCGCTCTGAACCAAAAATCCTCAACAAATCATCTTCCAACGAAAGGTAAAATCGCGAAGAACCTGGATCTCCTTGCCGGCCACTTCGACCACGAAGCTGTCGGTCAATCCGCCGGGCTTCATGCCGCTCAGTTCCAATAATATGTAACCCTCCCAACTCGGCTACTCCTGGTCCAAGTTTAATATCAGTACCCCGACCCGCCATATTCGTGGCAATAGTGACTGCTCCCGGTTGACCAGCATTGGCTACAATTTCTGCCTCTTCTTTATGCCGTTTAGCATTAAGAACATAATGTTTAACTCTTTTACCCAGCATCCGGCTCAGAGTCTCTGATACTTCCACTGAAGTAGTTCCGACTAACACCGGTCGATTCTGAGCATGCATTTCCAAAATTTCATTTATTACTGCCCGATATTTCTCCGCTTTAGTTTTATAAATAACATCCGGATAATCAATTCGCCGCACCGGCTCATTGGTGGGAATAACTACTACATCAAGCTTATAAATTTTAAGGAATTCCGGGGCTTCAGTTTCTGCTGTTCCCGTCATTCCTGCTAATTTTTCATACATTCGGAAATAATTCTGGAGGGTAATAGTAGCCAGAGTTTGAGTCTCTCCTTCAATGGTGACTCCTTCCTTAGCTTCAAGTGCCTGATGCAATCCTTCACTATACCTTCGGCCGGGAAGAAGTCGGCCAGTAAATTCATCCACAATTACTACTTTTCCATCAGAGATCACATAATCCACATCTTTTTCAAACAACGAGTAAGCACGAAGGAGCTGATGAACATTTTGGATTTTTTCTCCTTTTTCCGAAAATTCTTTTTCTAATTCTAATCGACGTTTATTCTTTTCGGTTTCACTAAGACCATCAAAACAATCAGCTTGACTCAAGTCAGGAAGTACAAAAAGATCCGGGTCATCAGGAGAAAGAAAATGTCTGCCTCGTTCAGTAAGGTCAACTACATTATTCTTTTCTTCAATAATAAAATAGAGTTCTTCATCTAATTCCGGTAGCCGCTTATCACGAATAAAATCCAATTCCACACTCTCCACTAACTTTTTATATTTCCCCTCTTTCAAGATTTTTAAAAGTCGCTTATTCTTAGGTGCACCTCGCTTGGCTTGAAGAAGCTTTATTCCAGCCTCATATTCCTTTTTCTCATTAAGGAGTTCCTCTGCCTCTTTGATTAACTTATTAACTAAAGTAGTTTGGGCATTAACCAACCTTTGCACTAAAGGTTTCATCTCCCCATACCGATTCGAAGAATGTTCCACCGGGCCCGAAATAATAAGGGGAGTACGAGCTTCATCAATCAAAATACTATCCACTTCATCTACAATAGCAAAATAATGACCTCGCTGGACTTGTTCCTCCAAAGTATGCGCCATATTATCGCGCAAGTAGTCAAAACCAAATTCAGTATTTGTTCCATAAGTAATATCAGCTTGATAAGCCTTTTTTCGACTAATCGGATCCAAATCATGATAAATAACATCCACCTGGATTCCTAAAAATTCATATATTTTCCCCATCCAATCACGGTCCCGACGTGCCAGATAGTCATTAACAGTTACGATGTGCACCCCTTGACCAGTAAGCGCATTTAAATAGGCAGGCAAAGTAGAAACCAATGTTTTACCCTCTCCCGTAGCCATCTCCGCAATTTTACCCTGGTGAAGAACTACCCCACCAATAATCTGAACATCATAATGCCGCTCCCCCAAAACTCGCCAGGCGGTTTCCCGGACTACTGCAAAAGCTTCCGGAAGCAAATCATCCAGAGATTCCCCTCGAGCATAACGGTCTTTAAATTCAGCAGTTTTAGCCTGCAACTGAGGATTGCTCAGCTTCTTTATTTTTGGTTCTAAAGCATTAACCTGCTCCAGAATGGGACGAAGCTTCTTCAGTTCGCGTTCATTGCGACTTCCAAAAATTTTACGAAGAAAAAGTTTAAACAACTTTTGCCACTCCTTTTTCCGGATTTATGTAATTAAAAAAATATATTTAAGACATAATAATAAAAAAAGTCAAGCCCGGAAATCTCTTGAAATATTTATTAATTTTGATCTTGACTCTTTTCCAACTTTAGCCTATGAGTAAAAAACAAATTAACCACTGGAACCTTTTATGAAAGCTTTCCGGACCATTTTCCCTGACCTCAAAAAATATACCTGGTTTTTGCTGGCTGGGCTTATTTCCCTTTTGTTGGTAGACATCCTCCAACTTCTCATCCCGCGAATTATTAAGAAGGCAATTGATGACCTAACTCAACCAAAGATTAACACTGAGGTTTTATTAAGTTACGGATTAAAAATAATTGCCCTGGCGATTTTGATTGCCATTTTTCGCTTTCTCTGGCGTTATTTCATTTTAGGCACCGCTCATCGTATTGAAAGAAATTTAAGGTTTCGCCTTTTTTCCCATCTCCAGACCCTTCCCTTAAAGTTTTTGAATCAGTTTTCTACCGGAGAAATTATGGCGCATGCTACTAATGACCTTAATGCGATACGAATGGCTTTGGGTATGGCCTTAGTAGCTCTAGTTGATGGGGTGCTTTTAAGTTTAATGGCGATTGGCTTTATGATTCATATTAACCCTACCCTCACTCTATATGCGCTTATCCCCGGACCATTTATGGTTATCCTTACCAACCGAGTAGGCAAAAAAGTCCACCACCGGTTTTTATCGGTTCAGGAAAGTTTTTCCCAGCTTACGGAAAAAGTCCGGGAAAATTTTTCCGGCATAAGGACAATTAAAGCCTACGTTCAAGAAGAAAATCGGCTAAAAAAAATTACTACTTTTAGCCAAGATTTTGTCCAAAAAAATATTGACCTTATCCGAATCTGGGGTTTGTTTTTCCCGCTGGTTTTAGGATTAATTAACCTCAGCCTCGGAATTGTCCTCATTTTCGGAGGAAAAGAAACTATTCTTTTCACTATTACGCCGGGTGATTTTGTGGCTTTTCTAAGTTATCTGGGGATCTTAACCTGGCCCTTGATTGCCTTAGGCTGGGTATTTAATCTTCTTGAACAGGGAGCAGCTTCTATGAAACGGATAAATACCCTGCTTAATACTCCTTCCGAACCTGCTTATTACCCACCACCTGCCTTTCCAAGGCGTTTAAAAGGGAAAATTGAATTTAAAAACTTGTCTTTTTCTTATAACAGCGGGCCTCAAGTTTTAAAAAACATCACCTTTACCATTAATCCCGGAGAACATATTGCCCTGGTGGGAAAAATAGGATCCGGAAAAACTACCCTGCTTAACCTTATTTTCCGTCTTTATGAAATAAAAGAAGGAGAAATCCGGTTAGATGATATTGATATAAAAAATATCCCTCTCGAAATACTCCGCCCCAATATTAGCTATGTACCTCAGGATACTTTTCTTTTTTCCGATACCATTAAAGAAAATATTATTTATGGGTGCCCCCAGGTTTCAGAAGAAAAGCTGATTTTAGCGGCTAAGACGGCAGAAATTTATGATGAAATTATGGCATTACCTTATAAGTTTGAAACTATGGTGGGAGAAAAGGGGATAATCTTATCCGGTGGACAAAAACAGCGCCTTGCCATTGCGCGGGCGCTATTAATGGAAGCACCGATAATTATTCTGGATAATTCCCTATCCGCAGTGGATACAGAAACCGAAGAAAGGATTATGAGCAACTTAGCTCCGTTAATAAAACAAAAAACCACTATTATTGTAACCCACCGGGTAACATCAATTAAGGATGTTGACTGGATTTATGTCCTAGACGAAGGAATCATTAAAGAACAAGGAACTCATAAAACCCTGATCACTCAGGCCGGACTTTATGCCGAAATGTTCCGGCGACAGTTAATCGAAAAAGAACTGGAAATTAATCACGAAGTAACTGATTATGAACCATAAATTAAACCACGCGGAAAAAGAGTTTATCAAGGCTATTGACTTCCGTCTCCTTTTACGCTTAGCGCGTTATTTAAAACCATTTATAAGCACTTTAATATTAGCGGGAATTTTAGTGGGGGTTATTACTGGAATTGAGCTTTTACTGCCTTATTTAACTAAGATAGCCATTGATGACTATATTCTCAAAAGCGCTCATAAACTGGTGCTCCCCGCTCAAGAGCCTCTCACTACAACCATATTCAATAAGTATCAGCTCTTTCTTACTCCCACCAAGGAACCAGAGATTTTTTTTATCCGGGATAAGAACATTAACCATTTAGATTTAAAACATCTCGCCCTTTTAAAACAAAAAAACTTATGGGATGATAACCGGTATTATCCCGCGGATTTAACCATTGCCCAAAAGCAAAAGCTTTTAAATTCAAAATGGATAACCGGAGCTAAAGAAATTTTTATCCCCTATGATCATCTCCAATTTATTCCCCAAAACCAACTTTTAGAACTACGCAAATCAGATATTGGCGGGGTATTAAAAATCGGGGTTATCTTTATTCTCTTAGTCCTTATTAATTTTATTTGTTCTTATTTTCAAATCTATTTTTTAGAATCCATTGGTCAGCAGGTAATGCATAATCTCCGAATCGACCTCATTGCCCATCTCCACCAACTTTCGGTAAAATTTTTTGAACAAACTCCGGTTGGGGTTCTGGTCACTCGGGTTACTAATGATGTTCTTAATCTTGAAGATTTATTTTCTTCTATCCTGATTGACTTTTTAAAAGATTTAGTTCTGCTCTTAAGTATCATGGGAATAATGCTTATTATCAATTGGAAATTAGCCCTTATCTGTTTTATTCTCTTACCTCTGGTTTTGGGGATAACGATTTTTTTCAGTATCAAAGCCCGCACTGCCTATCGGGAGGTAAGAAAATTGGTCGGCCAAATAAATTCCTATATCCAAGAAAACTTTTCGGGAATTTTAGTAGTAAAAATTTTTAACCGCCAAAAAGAAAATGGAAAACGCTTTAATCAGATTAACTATGCGCACTACCAAGCTAATCTAAAACAAATTATTATTTTTGCCATTTTTATGCCCGGAATCGAACTATTAAGTTCGTTAACCATCGCTCTTTTAATCTGGAAAGGTGGTTCACAAGTGCTTTCCCAGAGTTTAACCCTGGGAGTTTTAGTGGCTTTTCTTTCCTATATCCAGAAGATGTTTCAACCTCTCCGGTTTATTGCCGAAAAATACAATAACCTGCAGTCCGCCTTAGCCTCCGCGGAACGAATTTTTGCCCTTTTCGACCAAAAAGAAATTGAGCCCGAACCACTTTACCCCCAAAATTTACCTGCGGTGCGAGGAGAAATTGAATTTAAAAATGTTTCCTTCAGCTACCGAGAAAACGAACCGGTGCTTAGGGATATTTCTTTCCAGGTTAAACCGGGAGAAACCATAGCAGTGGTAGGGCCTACTGGAGCCGGAAAATCTACTTTGATTAACTTATTAGTCCGTTTCTACCATGCTCAAAAAGGGGAAATCCTTTTGGATGGAGTAAATATTAACTCCTTAAAAAAGAATTTTCTTCGGGAGCAAATCGGCTTGGTTATGCAGGATCCTTTTGTTTTTGCCGAAAGCATCAGGTATAATATCCGATTAGGAGACAATACGATTTCTGATCAGGAAATAGAAAAAATTTGTGAGATAGTTAATGCTGATCGGTTCATTAAAAGACTAAAAAATCAATTCAATGAGGTCATAGCGGAGGGAGGAGCAAACCTCTCGGCCGGAGAACGTCAGCTCCTTACTTTTGCCCGCGCCCTGGCGTTTAATCCCAAAATCCTCATCCTCGATGAAGCAACTTCTAACATTGATCCTGAAACCGAACGCCTTATTCAGGAAGCACTAATCAATTTAACTAAGCAACGAACCTCTTTGATCATTGCCCACCGCCTTTCTACCATAAAACACTGCAGTCGAATCTTGGTGCTCCACAAAGGCCGAATCCGGGAACAAGGCACCCACGAAGAGTTGATGGCTAAAAGGGGAATCTATTACCGTCTATACCAGCTCCAATGCTAATAAACTTAACAGTAACGAATTTTTTCCCATTTTCTCAGATTATAAAGCGTAGCAAAGATAATAGTTTAGCTCTATCGAGAACTTTCCGAATCATTTAATTTTGTTTTTCGGAGGAAATAATCATGGGTTCTAACTTGCCTATTTCCTTTGCCTTCTGCACTACTTCTTCGGCTTCTTCTCGGGAAGAGCAATTCTCAATCCGCACTCGATGCCAGGTTGTCCCATTGGGTAACGAAACTTTGGTGAGGGAGGGAGAAAATCCTTTTTGTTTTAACCACTCAATTACCTTTTCGGCGGACTCTAAATTTTGAAAAGAACCAATCTGGACAGTATAACCCATTTTTTTATTTACACTTTTCTCTTCCGGCAACGAAGAGGTAGTGGAAGATAATGCTTCGGAACCAGTAACCCCCGCGCTCGTTTTTTCTGATGTCGAGGGGGAAATCTCAGTAAGTTCAGATTGCTCCTTCCTATTAGTAAGCTGATCATAAAAAGTAAGTGGTGTATTTTTTTCTGGTTCATTTTGAATCCCACCAGGAGTGGAAGATGGCTTTGGTTCAGGAGGCGGAAAAGAAGGAGATTGAACTGAAGTTAACTTTGACGGAGTTTCCGAATGGGTGTAGAGATACCAGTGATTTAAAAGCAACCCAACAAAAATTAACGAAAAAATCAATACTCCGGCAATAATTACCCGCATTACTACTTGAGAAGAAGAAAGGCTAGGAGGAATTTTTTTCGTTCTTCTTTTTATCATTGTCTTTTACATCCTTTCTGGTGCCGAAACCCCCAGTAAAGAAAGAGCATTTTTTATCGTTATTTTTAAACCTATCACTAAACTCAAACGAGCCCGGGAAAGGGTTAAATCTGAAGTTAAAACGCGTCTTTCTCCTTCCAGTTTACCGGAATGGTAATAACGATGAAACGCACTTACTAAATCCTGTAGAAAAATAGTAAGTCGATGAGGCTCCAATGATAACGCACTTCCTTCTACCACCTCGGGAAAGTGAGAGATTTTTTTTATTAAAGCGAGCTCTTCGGGATTTGTCAATAAACTAATATTGGCATCAACTAAGTTATCAATGTCAATCCCCCGTTCCTGAGCTAATCGGAGAATACTACAAAGCCGGGCATGGGCGTATTGAACATAATAAACTGGGTTTTCATCACTTTGTTTTTTTGCCAGCTCCAAATCAAATTCCAAAGGGACATCAGATTTTCGGGTAAGCAGAAGATAACGAGTAACATCACTACCTACCTCACTAAGCACTTCCCGTAAGGAGATAAATTCTCCCTGGCGGGTAGACATAGAAATTGATTTTCCTTCCCGGACCAGCGAAACCATCTGGACTAAAAGAACCCGAAGCCTTTCTGGATCATAACCCAAAGCCTTTATCATTGCCTTCAACCGCGGAACATAACCATGGTGATCAGCCCCCCAAATATTAATAAGATAATCAAAATTCCGGGAAAACTTATTCTTATGGTAAGCAATATCTGAAGCAAAATAAGTCTTTTGTCCGTTAGAACGAATCACAACCCGATCCTTTTCATCTTCAAACTTTGTAGCCGGAAACCACCATGCCCCATCCTTTTCATAAAGCAACCCCCTTTTTTTGAGTTCAGCAATAATATCTTCCAGTTCCCCGCTCTCAATCAGTTCCTTTTCGCTAAACCAACTATCAAAATTTACCCTAAAATCTTCCAAGTCCTGCTTTATTCCCCCAAGTATTACCTCTTTTGCCAGCTGGGAAAAAACCGGGATAACTTCCTTTTCCTTGTTTTCCAAATATCTATCTCCCCATAGTTCAATAGCTTTTCGGGCAATATCATAAATATACTCTCCCTGATAGTGGTCCTCAGGAAATTCAGTACTTCGACTAAAAAGTTCTTGATAACGATAAAAGACCGAACGACCTAAAGTCTCCATCTGATTACCTACATCATTAATGTAATATTCTTTAGTCACCTGATAACCAACAAAAGAAAGAATCGACGCCAGGGCATCTCCCAGCGCCGCACCGCGGCCATGTCCGATATGAAGAGGACCAGTAGGATTAGCACTAACAAATTCAATCTGGATTCTTTTCCCTTTGCCTAAATCAGCTTTTCCGAATCCTTCCCCCTGAGTTAAGATTATTTTAAGCTGCTCATACCAAAAATTATCTTTAAAGAAAAAATTAATAAACCCCGGATCAGCAATCTTTACCTCTTTTATTACCGAAGAAAAGTCAACTCTATCCAAGAAAGGAAGAAGCTTTTGGGCGACTTTAAGCGGAGATTGTTTCAGCCGGGAAGCCAAAATAAAAGCAACATTACTGGCATAATCACCGTGTTTTTCATTTTTAGGAATCTCGAAACTGCTGTTAGAAATCACCTCATCTACCGAAAGAGGTAAACTGAGTTCCATCTTTTTTAATGCTTCACCTAAAAGTTCCTTTAATATCTCTTTTGCTACCATCGACTTTCCTTTAAGTTTTTTCAAGCCTTCAAAATAAGAAAAATTACCACCTCGCCGGCAAATAAAACATTACTTCACCTCAAAGCCACTTTGGAGAATCAATCTTCTATTGATAATCTAATTAATTAAATTTTACAATTTTAGTCAAGAAGTTACAAATGAGATGGCTGAAAAATCCACTTTGCCTCATCTTAGACTCTTCTCCAGTCTCATTTTTCTACTGGCATCCCAAAGTAGTTTCGGCTTCCTTCCTCTTCACTGGGTCATCACGAACTCGTTTCAGGACCCCTTTTTTACTGTCACCCTGAACTTGTTTCCGGGTCTTTTTAAATATTAGACCAGCCTGACCTTTTGCCTTATTCGGCCAATTTTTCCGCAATCTCAAAAATTAAAAACTGCCAGCAAGCGAAAATAACTTACATCTTAACCCAGACTTTTCCAAGCAATTTTTCTGAAGTAAGGTAATGATTGAATTTTTTCCCCAATTTGCTTATTATTAATTTAGAGGCAAGTAAAAGAGTAATCTCTTTCAATTAAATAAAATGTCCTATCCCCATAAGCCGCAAAAGATTTATGAACTTAGTCTCTTAGAGACCTTAAGCCTTTTTCAGACCATTGCTGAAATGGCCAATATTGGCATCCTGGTCCTGGATGATTATAACCGGATTGAGTTTGCTAACCGGATGGTTGCTAATTTTACTGGTTACGAAATCAACTTCTTGTTAAACAAAAATTTTACTGAGCTCCTTCCGGAAAATAATCAGATGCTTTTTCAAATAATTAAAGAGAAAGCTGATCCTTACTCAACTCGAACCTACCCGGGGTTTGAGCTAATTACTGCTTATGGTAAAAATATAGTTACTGAAATGTGCCTTGCCAGTTATCTAACTCAATCCGGAGATAAAAAATACCTGCTCTATCTGCGAGATATTTCAGTCCAATGGCATCTTACTAAAGAATTACGGGAATCAGAAAAAAAGTACCGGGAATTATTTGATCGGGTAGATCAAGGGATTTTCATCAGCAGTAAGGAAGGAAGGTTCATTGACTGTAATGCCGCCCTGCTAAAAATTTTGGGCTATGACAGCAAGGAAGATTTTCTTAAGATTGATATTGCGCGGGATTTATATTTAAAGCCCGAAGATCGAAAAAAATACCAAGAAACCATTGAAAAAGAAGGGTTTGTTAAAAATTATGAAGTTACCTGGAAGAAAAAAAATGGTGAACATATTCCATTACTATTGACCTCCCATTTAATCCGGGGAGAAAAGGGAGAGGTACTTGGCTATCAAGGATTAATAATTGATATTTCCGAACGGATCCGAATGGAACGCGAGTTAGAAGAAAAAAATAAATTTTTCGTTAACCTCCTGGAAAGTTCGGTGGAATGTATTGTGGCTACTGATACCCGGGGAAAAGTAATCTTCTTTAACAAAGCTGCAGAAAAGTTAACTGGGTATAAGGCAGAAGAAGTTATTGGAAAATTTCATATCACCAAGTTCTATCCCCTTGAGGTAGCTAAAGATATTATGCGAAAATTAAGAAGCGAGGATTATGGTGGACGAGGTAAATTAGACAATTTAAGGGTAAATTTATATGGGAAAAATGGAGAGGCTATCCCGGTCAGTCTTTCCGCCGCAATTGTATACGAAGGAGATAAGGAACTTGCTTCCCTCGGGCTTTTTACTGATCTCAGAGAAAAATTAAAGATGGAAAAAGAACTCCAGGAAACCCAGATGCGGCTTATGCAAACTGAAAAAATGGCTTCACTGGGAAGTCTAGCCGCAGGAGTGGCTCACGAGATAAATAATCCCTTAGGCGGAATACTAATCTATGCCAGCTTACTTATGGAGGATTTTGAAGATCAAAATGATCCTCGGGTCCAAGATTTAAAAAGGATTATTGAAGAAGCCACCCGTTGCAAAGAGATTGTCAAAAGCCTATTAGAATTTGCCCGTCAGGCTGAATCGAAATTTGAATCAGTTATGGTTAATAAAGCCATCGAGGATATCCTCTTTTTTCTTGAAAAACAGGCCCTCTTTCATAACATCCAGATAGTTAAGGAATTTGACCCCAACCTGCCTCCCATTCAGGGTGATTCTAACCAAATAAAACAGGTATTTATGAATTTGATGGTCAATGCGGCGGAAGCAATGGGAGAAAAAGGTGGCACCTTAACCATTAAAACCGAGGCTAACCCAGATGGTTCTTCAATAACTATTATTTTCAAAGACACCGGCCCCGGTATACCTCCAGCAATTCAATCCAAGATTTTTGATCCATTTTTTACTACCAAGGAAGTAGGAAAAGGGACGGGATTGGGTTTAAGCACCTCTTATGGCATTATCCAGAGTCATCACGGCTCAATTGAGGTAGAAAGTTTTCCGGGAAAAGGAGCTACTTTCAAAATAGTTTTTCCCACTAAGTTAGATAAATTTTCCGATTCAGAATAAAAGCAATGAAACCAGTTTTAGATGATAATATCCGCGTCCTGGTAGTTGATGATGAAAAGATTATGTTAGATAGCATCGCTCGAATCCTAATCAAAGAAGGGTATGAAGTCCGAACTGCTTTCTCGGGAGAAGAGGCAATTGAAAAATTTGACCAAGAATCTTTTGATATTGTACTTTTGGACATCAAAATGCCAGGTATGGGTGGAATAGAAACCTTAAGACGGCTTAAAGAGATGGATCCAGCAATAACTATTTTAATTATTACTGGTTATCCTTCAATCGATTCAGCAGTAAAAGCTATAAAATTAGGAGCTTATGACTATATCACCAAACCCTTTACCCCCGATGTGCTCCGGGTAGCTATGAGTCGAGCTCTGGAAAGGAAAAGCCTCCTTACGGAAAATCTTCACCTTCGTCGACAATTAAAGGCAAAAAATGAAGCGGACATAATTGTTGGTCAAAGCGAAGCAATGAGAAAAATCTATGAACTGGTAAGGAGAACCGCTCCTACTGATAGCACCGTCCTTATTACCGGAGAAAGTGGCACCGGTAAAGAGCTTATTGCCCGCGCCATTCATGCCTATAGCTTAAGACAGGACAAAGAATTTATCACCGTTGATTGTTCTGCTCTGGTTGAAACTTTATTGGAAAGTGAACTTTTTGGACATGTTAAAGGTTCGTTTACCGGAGCTACCCAGACCAAATATGGAAGTTTTGAATTAGCTAATGGCGGGACCTTTTTTTTCGATGAGATTGGGAATTTGAGCCTCGATATTCAAGCTAAGTTACTGCGAGTAATCCAGGAAAAAGAAATAAAACCAGTGGGAAGTGAACGAACTATTAAAGTTGATGTCCGGATTATTGCTGCTACCAATCAGGACCTTAAACAGGCCATTGCCCAAAAAACCTTTCGGGAAGACCTCTATTATCGTCTCAATGTCTTTCCTATCCACATTCCTCCATTAAGAGAGCGAAAAGAGGATATCCCCTTATTGGTTAACCATTTTTTACAAAAATATAATAAAAAAAGGAAAGTTCCTATTACCCAGGTCGAACCTGAAACCATGGCATTGCTTATGAGCTATGACTGGCCCGGGAATGTCCGGGAATTGGAAAACGCTATAGAAAGAGCGCTTATTTTAGAAGATGGGGTTACCTTGTTACCCCGCAGTTTTTCCTGGTTAAAATCAGAACAAACCCGCAACTCTTCCTCACCCTTACCTAAAATTTGTTCCCTTAAAGAACTTGAAGAACAACATATCCGACTTATCCTTAAAGTAACTAAGGGACATAAAGGGAAGGCAGCGTCACTGTTAGGGATTGACCGCAAGACCTTATATAATAAATTAAAACAGTACGGCATAGAATAAATAGGTAATTATTCCCTATTGAGGTAATTTTCCTCAACCTGATTATATCTAATAATTTTAAAAGATTAGATTCAAAAAGAAATAAATTGTGGCTTTTTTGCTCATGGCTTATAATGAGCGAGCATTTATCCCCCCCCACAAACGGATTTCTTTTCTTAATTCATTGAAATTAATGAATTTTATTTTTTCTTCCCCTTTTCATTTTACTAATAATTGGTATATTTTTTGAATTTTATCTATTAAAAACAGCTCTGGTTTAGCAAAGATGGAAAAAAAAACTGTACTCATAGTTGATCCAGATCAAAACCAAGCAAAAAAATTATATTTAATCTTGCGAAGAGATGGATTAGTGGCAAATATTGTTGACCAAGCCGCCGATGCTATCCGAAGTATTTATAAAGAGCATATCTCGGTTTTGGTTTTAGATGTCGAGGTAAAAGATATGTCTTGGGAGATTGCAGTTTCAATAATAAAAGACCTTGCTCCTAATCTTCCAATTATAATAACTGCTTCCCATAATACACCAGAACTGGAAGCTCGGATCCTTCGCCAAAAGCCCTTTTATTATCACATAAAATCTTTTGGAACCGATGAATTGCTATTAGCAGTTCAAAATGCCATCGAAAAGCCTCTGGCACGATAAAAGAAGCTATCAGCCCTACTTAAAAGGGAGGAAATTATGAGCATCGATTTAGAAACCTTATTAGATACTGACCAGTTTTTAACCTTCGCCCAGATTGAACCCCCTAAAGGGGTAGACACCACTCATTTTCTAAAAATCGCCGATTCTCTTCGCAGCCGGGTTCAGGGAATATTAGTTCCGGAATTAAATGGTGCGATTATGAGAATGAGCGCCATCGGAGCTTCGGCTCTTTTAAAACAACGGGGGTTCGAGCCCATTGTAAATTTCCATGGACGGGATCGCAATCGTCTGTCGCTTCAAGCTGATCTTCTCAGTGCCTTTTCCTTAGGTTTGAAAAATATTTTTATCAGTAAAGGAGATGAAATAACCAGTGGTGACCACATCGAATCCAAGCCAGTAAATGATCTGGATGAAATTTCTTTACTCGAAACCATCAAAAAACTCCAAAAAGGCACTGATTTAATCGGGAATGACCTTTTGGGAATACCAAAATTTTGCGTCGGTGCAGCAGTCAATGCCGGTCTTCAACGCGGAGCCTTAGAATTGGAAATCCTCGATATGGAAAAAAAGATCAAAGCGGGAGCAAATTATTTTTTTACCACTTCAGTATATGATTTAAATGCTCTTAAAAATTTCATGGAGAAAGTATCTCAGTTTAAGGTTCCTATTTTCCCCCAGATAGTAATCCTTAAATCTGCTGGTATGGCCCGTTTTATGTCTCGGCATATAGAAGGAGTAGTTATCCCCGAAAAAATAATTGACCGTCTAAGTAAAGCTCCGGATAAAATTAAGGAAGGAATTGCTATTGCTACTGAAACTATTCAAGAACTTAAAAGTTTTTGTCGGGGGGTTTTGTTAGTAGCTATTGGAGAAGAAGAAAGGCTTTCCCTGGTCCTAGATCAGATATAGGAAAATACATCAGGATGGAAAATAAATTAATTTCATTACCAATCACAATTACTGGCGACACCCGTTTTCGGGATATTGTGGTAGAGAGGGTGGGCAAAGAAATCTTTAGCTGTTATCAATGTTATAAATGCTCTGCCGGCTGTCCGGTCGCATTCGCTATGGATCTTCTACCTCATCAAATAATAAGAGCAGTTTTGTTGTTACAAAAAGGGAAAGCTCTATCTTCCCGGACTATCTGGATTTGTGCTTCCTGTGAAACTTGCACTACCCGTTGCCCTAATGGGATCGATATTGCTAAGGTAATGGATGTCCTGAGACAAATTCAGGTAGAAAGTGGAACTAAACCTAAGGAACCGAAAGCTCTGGTTTTCCATAATGCTTTTATTTCTACCATTAAAAAGTATGGGAGGATTCACGAGGTCTCCTTGTTAACAAATTTTCTTCGCCACCGGGGTATAGCAAGAGATAAACTCCGCAGTGGAGAATGGAAAAATGATCTTAGATTGGGGATAAAATTGTTTCTTCGCGGCAAACTAAAATTAATACCTCCCTTTTTTAAGGGAAGAGAAGAAGTTAGAAAACTTTTTGATCAGGAGCAAGAGCTTAAAAAATTATGAAGGTCTCCTTCTTTCCGGGCTGTTCACTGGAAGGAACCGCCCGAGAATATGGTGAATCAATTGACGCAATTTCCCGTTTTCTCGGAATTAAATTCGAGGAACTACCTGACTGGAGTTGTTGTGGGGCAAGCTCGGCCCATTGTCTTAACGAATTCCTCTCCCTTAGTCTTCCGGCAAGAAACTTACTGTTAGCTGAAAAATTCCACCAGGACTTAGTCACCCCTTGTGCGGCTTGTTTTAGCCGACTTAAAGCTGCAGAAAAAGCTCTTCAGCAAGAATCTAACAAAGCGAAGGTTGCTCCCTTATTTCGGGGAGAAATTAGAGTCTTACACCTTCTGGATTTTTTTTCGCGGAAGGAAATGCTTCAAATGGTAGAAGCACAGATCAAAAACCCTCTTTCCGGTTTAAAAATACTACCTTATTATGGCTGTCTGCTGGTACGGCCTCCGCAGATTACTGAGGTTTCAAATTGGGAAAATCCCCAAACTTTGGATAACCTAATTTCGGTTATGGGAGGAGAAATAATTTCTTGGTCCTATAAGACCGAATGTTGTGGAGGGAGTTTACTTTTGACTAATCCGGATATTGCCCGCCAACTGATTAAGCGGATATTGAATATGGCGCGTCAGACCGAGGCAGAATGTATTGTTACTGCCTGTCCGCTCTGTCAGGCTAACCTGGACACCCGTCAAGAAGAAATCAGCAATGAGGAAAATGGTTCCTATAATATCCCGGTCTTTTACTTTACTGAGCTTTTAGGCTTAGCTTTCGGGCTTAAAGAAGCAAAAAAATGGTTTCGGCGCCATCTGATTGACCCTCGACCTTTGTTAAAAGAAAAGAGCCTGCTCTAATCGAGGCAGAAGATTATAGTTTTATAAAAATTGTTAATCAGGGTTAACCCAATGGATGAAAAAGTAAAAACTCAGCAAAATTTACCTTCCCCAGTAGGAGCAGTGTTAGTAATTGGAGGAGGAGTAGGAGGCATTCAGGCTGCACTTGATTTGGCTAATAGCGGTTTTAAAGTCTATGTAGTTGAGGAGGAATCGGCAATCGGAGGGAAAATGGCGCAGCTCGATAAAACCTTTCCCACCAATGATTGTTCGATGTGCATTATCTCTCCCAAATTAGTGGAGGTAGGCCGTCATCTTAATATTGAAGTCCTCTCTTACGCCGAGGTGGTAAGACTGGAGGGAGAACCAGGAAATTTTTCCGTTCAGATTAAACAAAAACCCCGATTTATTGAACTAGACCGATGTACCGGCTGTGGTGATTGCGCTAAAGTTTGCCCGGTGGAGGTTCCCAATGCATTTGATGAAAATCTAAGCCGCCGAAAAGCAGCCTATAAGCGTTATCCCCAGGCGATTCCTAATGCCTTCGCCATTGAGAAAAGGGGTATCTCTCCCTGTAAAGCTAACTGTCCGGCGGGAATCCATGTCCAGGGATACATTGCTTTAATTAAACAAAAAAAGTTTAAAGAAGCCTTAAATCTGATCCGGAAGAATAATCCCCTTCCCTCAATTTGTGGAAGAGTATGCACCCATCCTTGTGAAACTGCGTGCTCGCGAAGCAAAGTGGATGACCCCATTGCAATTATGCATCTTAAGCGCTTTGTCTCAGATTGGGAATATAGTCAAAAAGAACTTGAAGTACCCCGGGTAGAGACAAAACGGGAGGAAAGAGTAGCAATTATAGGAGCTGGCCCTGCTGGTCTTTCTGCTGCCTATTATCTGGCATTAGAAGGGTATTCAGTTACTATCTTCGAATCCTCTTCCGAACCAGGTGGAATGCTTTACTGGGGAATACCTGAATACCGACTTCCCCGCGCAATTCTCAAAAAAGATATTGAGTTTATCAAACAGTTAGGGGTAGAAATTAGAACCAATACTCCCATTGGTGAACAATTTTCTCTGGAGGACCTTTTAGCCGCCGGGTTTAAAGCCATCTTTTTAGGGGTAGGAGCGCAAAAAAGCACCCGACTAAATATTGAAGGAGAAAACCTTGCGGGAGTAATTCCTGGTATTGATTACTTAAAAGCAATAAATTCAGGCAAAGAACTTCCCTTAGGTAATCGAGTAGCAGTAATCGGAGGAGGAAATGTAGCCATTGATGTAGTGCGCACTGCTATTCGCAAAGGAACTAAAGAGGTATTTATCCTTTATCGTCGTCGTCGGGAAGAGATGCCCGCATTACCCGAAGAAATTAGAGAAGCGGAAGAAGAGGGAGTTAAAATTCACTATCTCGTTGCTCCCAAAAAAATAATCGGCAAAGAGGGAAAAGTTGTTGGATTAGAATGTTTACGGATGGAATTAGGAGAACCAGACGAAAGCGGAAGGCCACGTCCGGTACCGATAGCAGGATCAGAATTTATTTTGGAAGTTGATTCCGTCATTCCTGCGATTGGCCAATCAATCGACCTTTCCTGTCTTTCCCAGGGAAAGGACTGGAATATTTCCCGAAGAGGGACCTTAGTTGTGGATCCAATTACCTATGCTACCAATATCCCTGGCATATTTGCCGGAGGGGATATGGTGAGTGGTCCGGCTACGGTGGTTGAAGCCATTGGTGCTGGTCGCGAGGCAGCTATTTCTATTGCTCGGTATCTTCAGGGGATGGATCTGCATGAAGGAAGGGAGAAGAAACTTCCGGTTGCAGAAATCACTCCTCAAGAGATAAAAAAACATCCCCGTTATCATCCCCCAAAAATTTCAGTAACTGAAAGGATTAAAAATTTTCAGGAAGTCCAACAAGGATTTTCGGAAGAAGAAGCAATATTAGAAGCCTCCCGTTGCCTTAACTGCGGAATCTGCAGTGAGTGCCTCCAGTGTGTGGATGCCTGTCTGGCAAAAGCAATAAACCATACTATGACCGAAAAATACCTCAACCTCAAAGTGGGATCGGTAATAATTGCTCCCGGTTTTTCTCTTACCGATCCTATCCTCCGAGCAGAATATGGCTACGGATGTTATCCCAATGTAATTACCAGCCTTGAGTTTGAAAGGATTCTTTCTGCTTCGGGTCCTTTTCAGGGGCATATCTGTCGGCCTTCGGATCATGCGGCACCGAAGCGTATTGCCTGGATTCAATGTGTAGGTTCACGAGACCAATCTATTAACAAAGGCTATTGTTCTTCGGTATGCTGTATGTATGCCACCAAAGAAGCTATTATTGCCCGCGAGCATGACCCAGAAATTAGTGCTACTATTTTTTATATGGATATAAGAGCCCATGGAAAAGGTTTCGACCAGTATTACGAAAGAGCTCAAAAAGATTATAAGATTCGTTTTATCCGGTGTCAGGTATCAAAAGTTATCGAACATCCTAAGTCAAAAAACTTAATAATTACCTATGTAGATGAAAACGGAAAAATAGTGGAAGAAGAATTTGACTTAGTAGTTCTCTCGGTAGGGATGAGCCCTCCAGGCAACTTCCGTATTTTATCCCGGACTTTAGATATAAAACTTACTCCCTATGGGTTCTGTCAAACTGATCCGTTGAACCCAATGGAAACCTCTCGACCAGGCGTTTATGTCTGTGGAGCTTTTCAGTCTCCCAAAGATATTCCGGAAACAGTTTCTCAGGCAAGTGGGGCAGCAGCTCTGGCATCGGAAGTTATCTCTTTAAGTCGTGGACAATTAGTGACTAAAAAAGAATTGCCACCGGAACAAAATGTCACTGGAGTAGAACCCCGAATTGGGGTGTTTATCTGCCATTGTGGAATAAATATTGGTGGAATAGTAAATGTTCCCGCAGTTAAAGAATATGTTAAAACCCTTCCCCAGGTGGTTTATGTTGATGAAAATCTTTATACCTGTTCCCAAGATACCCAAGCAAAAATTAAAGAAATAATCCGAGAATATCGCCTGAACCGGGTGGTGGTTGCTTCCTGTTCACCTCGAACCCATGAACCTCTCTTTCAAGAAACTATTCGAGATGCTGGACTCAATAAATACCTTTTTGAAATGGCGAATATTCGCGACCAATGCTCTTGGGTACATATGGACAAAAAAGAGGAAGCTACTGAGAAAGCTAAGGCTTTAGTAAGAATGGCAATTGCCAAGGTAAGCCTGACCGAACCTTTAGTCGAGCAAGAATTATCAATCAATAAAAGGGCATTAGTAGTAGGTGGTGGTGCAGCAGGAATGGTAGCTGCTTTAGGATTAGCCGATCAAGGATTTGAAGTTGTTCTGGTAGAAAAAGAAAACTACCTTGGTGGTAACCTACGGAATCTCTATTACACTATTAATGGAGATAATGTTCAGGAGTTTTTGAATTACTTAATTAAAAGAATCCAAACTCATCCACTTATCCAGATTATCCTCAATGGGGTAATTGTAGATGCCGGAGGATTTAAGGGTAATTTTAAAACTGGGATTATGTCTGGTCCTGGAATGGCTTACCGGAAAGTTGAACATGGTGTAACCATTATTGCCACCGGCGGAGAAGAATATAAGCCGAAAGAATATTTTTATGGCGAGGACCCCCGAATTATGACCCAGCAAGAGCTGGAGAAGAAAATTGGGAAAAAAGAAATTGACCCCAAAAATTTCCAAGAAATAGTAATGATCCAATGCGTAGGTTCAAGAGTCCCAGAGCGGCCTTACTGCAGTCGAGTCTGCTGTAGCAGTGCAATTAAAAATGCCCTTAAAATTAAGGAAATAAACCCTTCTGCTAATATTTACATCATTTATCGAGATATCCGGACCTATGGATTCTTAGAGGATTACTATACCCAGGCACGAAAAGCAGGGGTAATATTTATCCGCTATGACCTCCAAAATAAACCTGAGGTAAGTATTGAAAAAGAAGGTTTGAGGGTATCAGTATTTGATCCTTCTTTAAGAGAAACTTTGATTATTAACCCTAACTTGCTTATTTTAAGCACTGGTATCATCCCCCGAGAAAATGAAGAACTTGCTACTCTGATGAAATTACCCCGCACCCCGGAAAATTTTTTCCTCGAAGCCCATATGAAATTGCGACCAGTTGATTTTGCTACGGAAGGAATATTTTTATGTGGTTTAGCTCATTCTCCTAAACCCTTAACCGAAAGCTTAGCTCAGGCAAAAGCAGCGGTTTCCCGTGCTTGCACTATTCTTGCCCACGATACAATTATGGTGGGCGGAATTGTAGCCCAAGTAGAAAAAGAAAAATGTTCTGCTTGCCTCACTTGTGTGCGAGTCTGTCCTTATAATGTCCCGTTTATTAATGACGAGGGAGTTGCTCAAATTGATGTAGCTTTATGTCAAGGATGTGGTTCTTGCGCTGCCGAATGTCCCGGAAAAGCCATTCAATTACAACATTTTAAAGACGCTCAAATTATCGTAAAAACCAGCGCGCTTTTCAAGGAGAAAGTAGCATGAGTGAATTTCAACCAGAAATTTTAGCGTTTTGCTGTAAGTACTGAGCTTACTCAGCAGCGGACCTGGCAGGTTCGATGAGACTTTCCTACCCTACCAACATAAAAATTATTCAGGTACCCTGCACCGGAAAAGTTGATGTGCTCTATCTTTTAAAAGCTTTTCAGTATGGGGCTGATGGGGTATATGTGGCGGGATGTATGGAAGGAGATTGCCATTTTCTTACTGGAAACCTTCGCGCCCGTAAACGGGTTGAATATGCAAAAAAGATTTTGGAGGAAGTGGGAATTGGAGGAGAGCGACTCGAAATGTATAATCTCTCTTCTGCCCAAGGCCCACGCTTTGTGGAAATTGCTACAGAAATGACCGAAAGAATTAAAAAACTTGGCCCTAACCCCATCAAAGCATTCAGAGCCCCTTCAGTTGAAAATAATAAAACTATCTTGATTTCAGAGGAGAAAAACCGATGATTATTGGAAAGGGAAAACCAATTCCAACCATTTTGAAGATGATTGAAAACCACACAAAAATAATTGTGGCGGGATGCCGGGGTTGTGTAACTGTTTGTTCCGCTGGTGGAGAAAAGGAAGTAGGTATCCTTTCGACCGCTCTTGCTTTAGCCCGCGAAAAAGAAGGTAAACCAGTAGAAATCCGGGAAGTAACCTTAGAACGACAATGTGACCCGGAATATCTGGAAACCATAAGAGGTTTTGCGGATGAATATGAAGCCATAGTTTCTATTGCCTGTGGGGCGGGCGTCCAGTTTATGGCGGAGAAATATCGACAAATTCCGGTTTACCCCGGAATAGATACGAACTTTATTGGGGTTACGGAAAGACAGGGAGTCTGGACCGAACGGTGCCAGGCTTGTGGGGATTGCAAACTCCACCTTACTGGAGGAATTTGTCCGATCAGTCGTTGTGCGAAAAGCCTTTTCAATGGTCCTTGTGGAGGATCTTCCAAAGGAAAATGTGAAGTAAACCCCGAAATTGATTGTGGATGGCAACTCATTTATGACCGACTTAAGGAGCTGAATAAATTAGACCAATTAGAGGTAATTATCCCGATTAATGATTGGTCAACTAGCCGGGATGGTGGACCACGAAAAATCATCAGGGAGGATTTAATGCTATGACTTCGGGTAGTCGATTAGAAAAGATTTTGGCGAAGGGAATTTTTGCAGTAACCTCGGAATGTGGCCCTCCCCGGGGGGCTGATCCTGAAGTTATCCGAAAAAAAGGCATGCTGATTAAAGATTCAGTGGATGCGATCAATGTAACTGATAACCAGACCTCAGTGGTTAGGATGTCCAGTCTTTCTTCTTGTGTTATTCTCAAGCAGATGGGAGCAGACCCAGTTTTACAGATGGTCACCCGGGATCGCAACCGAATTGCTATCCAGAGCGATATTCTGGGGGCAGCAGCATTGGGGTTAAATAATATTCTTTGCCTTTCGGGCGATCACCAAAAATTTGGTGACCACGCTAAAGCGAAGAATGTTTATGACCTTGATTCAATCCATTTAATTCAGACCGTAAAACAAATGCGCGATGAGGGGAAATTTTTAGGGGGAGATGAAATAAAAGGAGTTCCCCGACTATTTATTGGTGCAGCAGCCAATCCCTTTGCTGACCCCTTTGAATTCCGGGTAATTCGATTAGCCAAAAAAGTTGCTGCTGGTGCCCAGTTCATTCAGACCCAATGTATTTATAATCTCGACCGGTTTAAGCGGTGGATGGAATTGGTAAGAGCCAGAGGGCTCCACGAAAAAGTTTACCTCTTAGGTGGAGTAACTCCCCTTAAATCCTTAGGAATGGCTAACTATATGAAAAAAATGGTTCCGGGTATGGATGTCCCGGATGAAATAATTACCCGGTTAAAAGGAGTGCCCAAGGAAAAACAAGCGGAAGAAGGGATAAAAATATGTGTAGAAACTATTCAACAGTTAAAAGAAATAGAAGGAGTAAAGGGGGTTCATATTATGGCGATTGAATGGGAAGAGATGGTTCCCCGGATTGTAAAAGAAGCTGGACTTTTACCCCGACCCCAGGTAGAATAAAAGCACTTAAATTAAAAGCCAAATCTGATCAATAAAATCTTTAAAAAGGAGGTCTTAAGATGGCAAAAATATTGGTGGTTGATGATGATCCGGATTTAGTAGAATCCGTAACTGAATTGTTAATAAAAAGAAATCATGTAGTCATCCCTGCCTATGGAGGTATTGAGGGATTAGAAAAAGCGAAAAAGGAAAAACCAGATGCAATTATTCTGGATGTGATGATGCCAGATAAAAATGGGTATGAAGTATGCCGGGAGCTAAAATCTGACCCAGAATATCAGAATATTCCTATTCTTCTCTTAACCGCAGTAGCTTCCAAAATCTCCACCACTACCTATACTCACCGGATGGGAATGGAAACTGAAGCGGATGACTATGTGGATAAGCCAGTAGAGTCAAAGGAACTCGTCCGGTTAGTAGAACGATTATTAGCAAAATAAGAAATGAATTCCCGGGAAAATATTCACATCTTAGTAGTGGATGACGAAAAAATCATCCGTGATGGTTGTGTCCGAGTGCTGAGCAAAGAAGGATGGAAAGTTGAAACTGCGGAAAATGGCGAACAAGGGCTGGAGCTAATTAAAAGGGGGAGCTTTAATATTCTTCTCCTTGACCTTATGATGCCCGGAGTAAAGGGGATGGAGGTTCTAAAAAAGGTTCGGGAAGATTTTCCCCACCTTATCGTTATTGTTATTACTGGATATGCTACTATCGAAAACGCAGTTGAGGCAATGAAAAACGGAGCCTATGATTTTATCGCCAAACCCTTTACCCCCGACCAATTGCGGATTGTAGTGGGAAGAGCTGAAGATAAACTCCGGCTGGAATACGAAGCCGAACTTTTACGAAAAGAACGGGAAAAAAGCCTTCGTGACATTGCCAATGAAAAAAGTCGCACCCTTACCATTATTAATCAGATGGCAGATGGGGTACTGGTTACTGACCAAAATGGCTATATTGTCCTTTATAATCCCGCAGTTACTCGAATATTTGGATTAGAAGAAGGACCACCCTTAGGGCAACATATTCTGGACTGGACGCATAACCAGGAACTGTCCCAGATGGTCGAACGGGTTATGAGTCTGGAAGGGAAGGATTTACTTCAGGGAATGATTCAGGAATTGAGTTGGGGTAATCCTCCCAATGTTTTTTATCTTGCTCATGCTGCCCCCGTGCGCAATGAAGATGGTGAAGTATTAGGTTCAGTCACTGTATTTAATGATATCACCTGGCTCAAAAAACTCGACCAGATGAAATCAGAGTTTGTGGAAATGGTTTCTCATGAACTTCGTTCTCCTCTAAGTTCAATTCGGCAAAAGACTGCTCTGGTGGCAGAAAAAGTAGTAGGAGAGATTAATGAAAGGCAACAAGAGATACTTAACCGGGTACTGGCTCGAATTGATGGTCTTATTCAAATGATCAATAATTTTCTCGACCTTTCCCGGATTGAATCCGGTAAGTTTATTCAGGAAATAGAAAAAGTTGCTCTTCCCGAAGTTATAAATAATGTCTTTGAGGTAATATCTTCGGAGGCAGAAAAGAAGAAACTGACGGTGGAAATAAATATTGAACCTGAGATAGGAGCGATCTATGCTGATCGACAAAGTATGGAAACCGTTTTTAATAATCTATTGAGTAATGCGATAAAATATAATCGCGAAGGAGGAAAAATAACTATTAATGCCCAAAATCGCGGAGAGTTTGTGGAAATAAAAGTAAGCGATACCGGAGTAGGAATTTCCAAAGCTGATTTACCTCATATCTTTGACAAATTCTTTCGTATTCGGAATGAATATACCCGAAAAGTAATCGGTAGTGGTCTTGGTCTTCCGTTAGTAAAAACTATTATTGAAGCCCTTTTGGGCACTATTACCGTCGAAAGTGAATTAGGTAAAGGAACTACCTTCACCATTCTTATTCCCCGGGTTTCAGGGTAAAATTAATTATTCCCCTGCTTTTTCGAAGTTAGTTCGGCAATCTTTTTCCCTAATAGAATCCTTTCCTCAATTTTCAATCCCTCCTTATAGTGCTGTTCCACTGCTTCTAAGCGGGGGATAAGACCGCACTGATTAGCAATCTGAATGCTCAAACCCGGTCGAGCATTAAATTCCAACACCATCGGACCATTGTCCCGGTCAATTACCACATCTACTCCAATATAACCTAATTTAGTCATGTCATAGGCTTTACTAGCAATCCAGAGAATCTCCTCCCAGAACGGAATCAGGATTTTGGTAAATGGAGTGGCGGTATCAGGATGATACCGAACTATCCGATCATGATACACACCCTGAAGAGTAATGCCAGTGACCAGATCAATTCCTACCCCTACTGCTCCCTGGTGAAGATTAGCTTTCCCTTTTGATTCCTTAGTAGGCAGTCGGAGCATAGCCATCACCGGAACCCCAAGGTAAATAATTATTCTGATGTCAGGTACTCCCTGATAAGCAATCTGGTCAAATATCGGCAAGTTTTCTACTTTATACTCAACTAAGGCATGGTCATCCTGGCCGCCTAAAGAGTAAAGTCCCGAAAGAATACCCGAAATATAATGGAGTAAATCTCCGGAAGAAATCAACTGCCCGTTGGCTTTTTCGAAATTTTCCCTTTTCTGGCCAACAATAACCAAAATCCCTTCTCCCGCACAACCTTTGGCTGGTTTTACTACAAATTTTTTATATTTATCCGCAGTGTTAAGAATAGTGGGAATTTCATGATGATACTTAATCAGTTGATAAAGTTGGGGAACTTTTATCCCGTTTTTAATTGCCAGTTGTTTGGTAAAAAGTTTATCATCTACCAATAGATAGAATTTTCTCGGATTAACTCGAAGGGTGTAATCCGCATTTCTCTGATTTATACCTAAAATTCCGGAGCAGCGAAGCTGTTTAAACCACATTCTTTTCTCGAAATGACAAGGCATATTTTTTTTATTTTACCTTAGCTTCATAAAAGATAATAGGTAAAATTTTCTGATAAAAAACATAATATTGGTTGACAATAATCATTTTTTCACCTATGAATTTTATGTCATATAATCCCGAATTGATTAGCCTTTTTTGGTTCAATCAAAGGATATATTCCTTATTTGCACCCAACTATTATGAAAATTGAAGAAATTTTATTCCAATATAAACCCACAGTGTTAAAAAAATGGTTCCAGCTTATCTTAGAAACTTATCCCCCGGAAACTACCCGATTTTTGCAAAAAGAAAAAGACCAATTTGCTAACCCCGTTGGTTCAACTATTTTAAGCGGAATTGAAGAGTTATTCGAAAAACTGATTAATACTAAGGATAGTCCATCCCTCCCTCCTTTTTTCGATCGGCTCATTCATATTAGAGCAGTTCAAGAGTTCCCTCCTTCGCAAGCAATTTCTTTTCTTTTTGGGTTAAAAAAAATAATTAGAGAAGAGTTGAAAAATGAACTTGCCGGAGATATGTTATTTAGCCAGCAACTTTTAAACTTTGAATCTCGGATCGATGAGTTTATTCTTTTAGCTTTCAATCGCTATATCGAATGTCGAGAAAAAGTTTATGAGCTAAGAGTAAATGAGATAAAAAATAGATATTCCGGAATATTGAGGAGGTTAAACTTAATCCAGGAAGTTTAAAACCAACCCTATATAAAATGAGGCATACTACCTATGAGCTTTATAATGAGCATTATTTTCCCGGCGATATTGATTATTTTTCTTTTTCTGGTGGTAATTGGTGGTAGTAGTTATCTCCATTTAGATTACATTTTCGGAATTTTTATCCCTTACCTCGCCTTAGTCATTTTTTTGCTCGGGATTATCTATCGAATAATTAACTGGGCGAAGTCTCCCGTTCCCTTTCGCATCCCCACAGTCTGTGGTCAAGAAAAATCGCTTGATTGGATAAAAGCTAACCCCCTTGAAAGTCCTTTTACCACCGTTGATGTGATAAAAAGAATGGTACTAGAAATCCTCTTTTTCCGCTCCCTTTTTCGGAACACCAGTAGTGAGTTAAAACCTGGTCCTAAGCTTATCTACTGGTCAGCCAAATGGCTCTGGTTGGCAGGCATCGCTTTTCATTGGTCTTTTTTGATTATCCTTATCCGGCACTTAAGACTTTTTACTGAACCCGTGCCTTTGCCCATTCAGCTTATCGACAAACTGGATAGCCTTTTTGAGATTGGAGTGCCGGCGCTATACTTAACCGATGTAGTTATTGTTTTAGCCCTTACCCACCTTTTTTTGCGAAGGGTTTTAATCCCGAAAATTCGCTATATTTCATTACCAGCGGATTATTTCCCTCTTTTTATCCTTTTCAGTATTATTGGTTCGGGGATCCTTATGCGTTATATTTATAAAGCTGACCTTATTAAAATTAAACAGTTAGCTTTAAGTCTGGCAAGTTTTAATCCGGTAATTCCAGAAGGAATCGCTCCTATCTTTTATATCCATCTGTTTTTTGTCTGTGTTTTAATTGCCTACTTTCCTTTCAGTAAATTAATGCATTTAGCTGGAGTATTTTTAAGTCCTACCCGAAACTTAGCTAACAATAACCGAGCTAAAAGACATATTAACCCCTGGAATTATCCAGTGAAAGTTCATACTTATGAAGAATATGAAGATGAATTTCGGGATAAAATGAAAGCTGCAGGAATCCCGGTGGAAAAGGAGTAAAAAATGTCCGAATTAACAGGAGTCCCTAAACCGGAAGAATTATTAAAAATAGATTACCACCCGCCGAAAAAAGGCTGGATGAATACCCCGGTAAATTTTAAACCCGGGACCTTTTGCTATCCTGCTGCTCCTAAGAACCTTAAAATTCTCGATTTACCATTTCCGCGGGAATGGTCGGTAACTGATGCGGACTGGAAGCTTCCGAAAAACTGGAAAGAAATCATTCTCGAAGGCATTGCCGAGCGTTTAAGTAAATACCGTTCTTTTAAGGTGTTTATGGATATTTGCGTCCGATGCGGTGCCTGTGCCGACAAATGCCATTTTTTTATCGGATCTGGTGACCCGAAAAATATGCCAGTATTACGAGCGGAGCTCTTACGGTCGATTTACCGAAAAGAATTTACCACGGCAGGAAAGATTTTAGGAAAGCTTGCTGGCGGAAGGGAGTTAACTCCGGAGGTAATCAAAGAATGGTTCTACTATTTTTACCAATGTACTGAATGCCGGCGGTGTTCGGTTTTCTGTCCATATGGTATTGATACTGCAGAAATAACTATGATGGGGAGGGAACTTCTTTATCTTCTGGGTATTGGCATCAACTGGGCTCTCGAACCAGCTGCCAAGTGTTTTATGACCGGGAATCACCTGGGGATTCAACCTCATACTTTAAAAGATACCCTGGAGTTCTTTGCTGATGATATTGAAGACATTACCGGAATCCGGATAGAAGTGCCGATTAATAGAAAAGGAGCTGAAATATTATTCGTTACCCCCTCGGGAGATTATTTTGCTGATCCCGGGACCTACACCTGCATGGGTTATCTTATGCTTTTCCACGAAATCGGGCTTGATTACACCTGGAGTACCTATGCCTCCGAAGGAGGAAACTTTGGACTTTTTACTTCCCACGAGATGATCAAGCGACTTAATGCCAAAATATATGCGGAAGCAAAACGGTTAGGGGTAAAATGGATTTTGGGAGGAGAATGTGGCCATATGTGGAGAGTGATCCACCAGTATATGGATACCATGAATGGACCAGCCGATTTTCTGGAAGAACCGGTCTCTCCCATTACTGGAACAAAATTTGAAAATGCGAAAAGCACTAAAATGGTTCATATTATGGAGTTCACTGCCGATTTGATTCGGCATAATAAATTGAATCTTGATCCCCGCCGTAACGATAAGCTAATAGTTACTTTTCATGATTCCTGTAATCCAGCCCGGGCAATGGGAATTTTCGAAGAACCCCGCTATGTAATAAAAAATGTCTGTAATAACTTTTTTGAAATGCCGGAAAATACTATCCGGGAAAAAACCTTTTGTTGTGGGGGAGGCGCAGGTTTAGGCACAGATGAAAATATGGAAATGCGGCTCCGAGGTGGTTTACCCCGGGGAAATGCGGTCCGGTATGTGCAAGAAAAATATGGAGTAAATCGTCTTGCCTGTATGTGCGCTATCGACCGTGCTACGCTTGTGCCCCTTTGTGATTACTGGGCTCCCGGAGTTCAGGTAACGGGCATCCATGAGATGGTGGCTAATGCCTTAGTTATGAAAGGGGAAAAAGAACGCGAAACTGATTTGCGAGGAGAACCGCTTAAAGAAGTGGAGGAGTATTCGCTTAAAACAGTGGAGGAATAACTGCATGTATGACACAGGTAAGATTTTAGCCGGAATTATTATCTTTCTTGGGGCAATAACTTTTCCTATCTGGTATGATGCGGTTACTGGTAAAGCGGCGACTAAGCCCGAACCCAAAATAATTACTTCAGAAAAACAGTGCGTTGAGTCTGCTACTTATATGCGAGATTACCATATGAAGCTTCTTCACCAGTGGCGCGATCAGGTGGTAAGAGAAAATATGCATCTTTATAAAGGTATTGATGGAAAAACTTACAACATAAGCCTTACCAATACCTGCCTTAACTGTCACTCAAATAAAAAAGATTTTTGTGACCAGTGCCATAATTATGTTGGGGTAAATCCAACTTGCTGGAACTGCCATATTATCCCTGAGGAGAAAGGTTGATGGATAACAGTAAAAGAAATTTTTTAAAAATTGCGGGATTTTCTCTTTTAGGAATCGGAGCCCATCCCCTAAAAAAAATTCTTGCCAGTAAGGAAGAACCTAAATTTTTACCTCCGCCCAAAGCGTTACCGGGAAAACGGTGGGCAATGGTTATCGATATAAAAAAATGCAAAACGGACTGTTATGATTGTATCAATGCTTGCCACCAGTTGCATAATGTTCCTAACTTTGGCAACCCCAAAGATGAAGTAAAGTGGATCTGGAAAGAACCATATGAAAAAGTATTTCCCGGAGAAGAAAATAAATATACCGCGGAATATATTGACCAGACCCTAAAAGGAATTGAATTTTTGCTTTTATGCAACCATTGTGATAACCCTCCCTGCGTTCGGGTTTGTCCCACTAAAGCCACCTGGAAACGGGCTGATGGGATTGTAATGATGGACTATCACCGTTGTATTGGATGCCGATTTTGCATGGCAGCATGTCCTTATGGTTCACGAAGTTTAAACTGGAGAGATCCGCGACCATTTATCAAAACAATTAATAAGGAATTTCCTACCCGAACCCGAGGGGTAGTAGAGAAATGTAATTTCTGCAGCGAAAGGCTGGCGAAAGGACTAATGCCGGCGTGCGTGGAAGCATGCAAAGAAAAAGCATTGGTTTTTGGAGATTTGGAGGACCCCAATTCTCCGGTTAGAGAACTTCTCCGTTCTCACCATTCCATTCGACGCAAAGCTCACTTAGGAACAATGCCACAAATTTATTATATTGTGTGAGGATAATATGTTAGAAAAAGCGCTGACCGGAAGCAAAAAATACTGGACTTTATTATCTTTCTTAGGTGTGATAATTGTTATTGGGATTATCTGTTATCTTAAACAGCTAAGCTACGGCTTAGGCATAACCGGAATGGGCCGGGATGTATCCTGGGGATTATATATCGCCCAGTTTACTTTTTTAGTAGGAGTGGCAGCATCAGCGGTAATGGTGGTATTACCTTATTATTTGCACCACTATAAAGTATTCGGAAGAATTACCATCTTAGGAGAATTTTTGGCAGTAGCTTCGGTCACCATGTGTTTGACTTTTATAATTGCTGATCTGGGAAGACCGGAGCGCGCTTTTAATGTTCTCCTGCATCCCACTCCTAATTCAATTCTTTTCTGGGATATGATTGTATTAAATGGGTATCTATTACTTAATATTTTGATTGGCTGGACGGTACTAGCAGCAGAACGAGCCGAAGTTCCTCCTCCTCGATGGATTAAGCCCTTTATTTATGTTTCCATTCCCTGGGCAGTCAGTATCCATACCGTAACTGCTTTTATTTACGCTGGTCTGCCGGGAAGAGGATTCTGGCTTACTGCAATTATGGCTCCCCGTTTTTTAGCTTCAGCATTTGCTTCTGGTCCTGCTCTTTTAATCCTTTTAGGATTTATTGTCCGAAAATTTACCAAATTTGATCCGGGTAAAGAAGCTTTCCAAACCTTAGCCAAAATTGTCACTTATGCAATGATTATCAGTATCTTTTTTGTTCTTATGGAAATTTTTACTACCTTTTATAGCCAGATTCCTGAGCATATGCACCACTTCCAATATCTCTTTGTTGGTCTCCATGGCCATAATAAATTAGTCCCCTGGATGTGGGCGTTTGTTATCCTTGCAGTTCTGGCAACTTTACTTTTAATCAATCCCGGTACCAGGAATAATGATAAAACTTTAGCTCTGGCTTGTGTAGCAGTATTTATCTCTCTCTGGATCGAAAAAGGGTTAGGATTAGTAATTACCGGGTTTATCCCCTCTCCCCTTGAAGAAATAACTGAGTATACTCCTACTCCTCCTGAAATATTAATAACTCTTGGGATCTGGGCAATCGGATTTTCTATCCTTACTGTGCTTTATAAAATTGCCGTAGCTATAAAAGAAGAAGTTAAAGCTTAACCATCTCCAAAATTTTTAGGTTAACCAAAAAGATACCCGTGAAATTAATCACGGGTTTTTTCTTTCATTGACTTTATCCATTCTTCCAGTTCTTTAGCAGCAATTTCGCGTCCTCCGAAACCAAAAGCTAACGCCAGCGCAAGAGCAATCGCACCGATAATTAAACCAAAAGCCAAGCTAATAATCTCATTAGCTAATCCCATTTGACGTAATGCAATCGCACCGGACAAAACCATAATTGAAATTCGAGCGGCTGAAGCTAAAAGTGACGCCCGCGCTGGAGCAGTAGATAAAATTGTTTTGGAAACTAATTTAGCCAAAAGAAGCCCAATACCGAAAATAAACAGTCCCAGGATTATATGCCCAACAAGAAAAGCAAAGCTGACAATCATATCAGCCATTCTACTAAACCCAAGTCGGTTTACTGCCTCAATAACCGCAAATAACATAATTCCGAAAAGCACAATATTGCCGACTACTATCGCCGGAGTCCATTTCTGGTCAGCAGGAATTTCCTTCCCAACCCCTAATCGGACAAGAATCGAGTTAAAACCAGCGCTCTCAAGAATAGTAGAAACTAAGCTGGCTACTACCCGTCCGATTATAAAAGAGAGCACTAGAATAAGCAAAGCAGCAAAAATGTTAGGCAGAGAAGTTAAAATCATTTCGAGCATTCGGCTAGATGGTTGGGTAATCGCATCAAGAGCTAAGGCATTTAAAGAAGCGATAATAATGGGAATAAGAATCAAGACATAGGTCAGCATCCCCAGGACCCCAGAAAGCTTTTTCTTCCCTATGGCTGAAGCTATCCCCACTTTCTCGCTTAGACGGTCTACGCCGATAGCCTCAAAGAAATTAGTTACAATTCTTTGCACGATTTTTGCGGCAAGCCAGCCAAATAAAATTATAATAGAGGCACTAAAAATATTTGGGAGGAAGGCAAGTATTTTTTCTACCATACCTTGAACCGGTTTTAGTAGTCCTTCTAACCCCAGAGCATTTAAAATTGCCGGCAAAAACAGTAAAATAACTAACCAGAAAATTCCATTAGCGAGGGAGTTGGTCAAAGGCAGTTTTTCCGGCTCAACTCCCACTTTCCTACCAATGCGCTCATCGGTTTTTAAAATATTCAATCCGCGCTTTATCACAATTTGAAAGCTCTTTGCCACTACCAAAGCCACTATTACCAACAAAAGAGCACCAAATAGTTTAGGGGCATAGACAAATAATTCATTCAAAAGATTATTAATCGGCTGGGTAATAAGCGTTATACCTAAGGCCTCAAAAGTAGCTACCAGTACAAAAAGCATAACAATATAGAACAAAAACTTGGCAATAAAATTAGCGGCAACTGGTTCTTCTTTCCTTTCGGTACTAACCCAGCGACTCAAGTGAGAGTCTAACTTAAAGTGGATTAAAATTTTACGAATAGCTCCGGCGAGTAAGACTGCTATTAACCACCCAAGAACAAAAATTATAAATGCCCCTAAAATTCGAGGTATATAGGAACCAGTAAATTGAGTAAAGTAATTCATCATAGTCTCCATATCTTTTCCTCCTTTGTTTTAAAAATTAAAATCTTAATTTGAAGCATTACCTTTTACGGCAAATCGCTCCAAACTAAACTCTACCCGACTGTTTTTAAGATTTTCCTTTTTTTCAGGAGTAAGGTTTTTGGGCTCAATAATAAAAATCCGTTCAGGGTTTATCTGACCTGATTTTAGAATAAGTTCCTGAACAGTGGAGGCACGCTGGTGAGCAAGCGCCCGAAGATCATCATCGGTTATTTTGATGTTGGTGAGCATCAACTTTTCCATTTCTGAAACTGGTAGTTTCTTTAATAATCCCAACGCAGTCCGGGGCTTAGGAAACTTTGTCTCTTTATAAGCCAAAGTAAGATACTTTTCGTACTCCTCAGGCTCGATAGTAATATCATCTACTGACACTCCGGAACTTATTTCCCCACTCTTTTGTAATTTCTGGGCTTTAATCTTTTGGCTAAAAAGGTAATTTTTTAATCCTTCATAGTCTTTTTCTTTATCACAATAACCAGTTATTTCGAGTTTAATTTCCGGGCGATCGGAAATCGCTTTTACCAGGTGTTCAATCTTCTTTAAATTTTCGTCATTAACCCGGGCACTACCATAATCAAATTCGATATAACTTAATTCCTCACCTCCCCCAAACATTCTCCCGAGCAGGGCAAAAGGAGAAGTTGCCGCTTTCGCAATAAGGTTCTTTAGTATCTTTACTACTATTTTCCATACATTAAATTCCGGGTCATCAAGATGTCCTGAGACCGGGATATCTAAATCAATTCTTCCGTTTCGATCCTTTAATAAAGAAATCGCCAGCTTAACCGGAAGCTTCACTGCATCCTTGCTTTCTACCTTATCTCCGAGAGTAAATTGATCAAAAAAAATCCGGTTTTGCGAATCGAGCTTCTTTTTTACAATAAGATACTTAACATCCAAAGAAAGCTTTCCCTTTTCAATCGTATACCCCAAATATTTCCGGGAATAAGGGGTAAACGGGCTTAAATCCAAGCCCCGAAATTTCGCGGTAAGATCCACAAAAAGATTATCGCTAACCGGATTGATCTTACCTACAATCTCCAAGGGGACATCAGAACCAATCTTTCCTCTCAGCTCTACATCGGCAGGCTCATTCTTAGTAAAAAAAAGACCAGAAATCCTCCCCCCAATTCTCTTCAATTGGGTGGAATAATATGGTTTAATCGTGTAATCGGAAAAATCGATCCTTCCTCCCTGAAGGGTAACCTTTCCTATGCTTATATCCGGTTCCCCTATACCCTTCGCTGCCGATGCTTGCTTTTGTTCTTCCGGTAGCGAAGCGGGTGATTCTGGTGATGTTTCCCCCGTTATCATAATCTTTTGCACATTAAACATTCCGTCCGGCTCAATTGCCAGCCGGGAGTAAAAATCAGTGAGGGATACATCTTTGATATGAAGATAAAGGGGATTATACCCTCCTTCTAATTCATCGAAAAATAATGACTTCCATTTTAGAAAATCTTTTCCATTTTCCTTCTCTACCGAGACAAAGTTTGTTATTGATGCTGTGCCGGCATACCTAATTTTCATTCCCATTTGTCCTGAATCAATCCAATCAATGTTTCCCGCAGTAGAAAAACTTCCGCTCCGAATATTGATTTTAATCTTATCCGTAAAGTAAGGTTGGAATGGAGCTAAGGCAATATTTTTGGCATCCACCGCAAAAGTGGCATTAAGGGGATCAATACTTATCCGACCTTTAACGGAAATTTTACCTTGTTTATCCAGTTCCAATGAAAAATCAATATTTCCCTTACTTTCTTTAACTGTAGAAAGGCTATCTGCTTGAAGATTAAGATTGTCCATAGTAAGATGAACCGCCTCTACCGGCATCTCATCCAGGAAAAAAAGCTTTCCTCCTTGAATCTGAAATTGGTCAAGCATTACATAAGGAAATTCAGCTTTTTTACTGGGTGAAGGGTAAGTTATTTTTTTTTCGGGAGTTGAAATTTTAGCTTGTTGCTCTACTAACGATTGCAAATTAATTGCGCCATTTTTATCCCTTTGCAGCAAAAGTTCCGGGGAATAAATGGTAATTTTAGTGATATGAAAATCATTGGATAAGGGCCGGAGCGATCCGAGGTCAATATGGGCGGAGGAAAGGCGAAAAATCGGCTCATCTTTCAAATCATTAATATTGATATCACGTAAGTGCATCGTGCCAGTTAATTCCATATCTGGGCCGTGGCCTTTATGCTGAATAAAAGCCAATTTTATATCCCCATCTAAGGTACCCGAGGTGAGCCTAAAGTTAAGTTAAGTTTCATAGGCAAATAAGGCAAGTAATGAGCCAAAATAATATCCTTGAGGTTAACCTCAAGATTAGTCTCTAAAGAATCAGCAAAAGGCTTAGTCTTACCCGCAAGAAAAAAATCTTTACCATTGAGGGAAGCTGATAACTGGGGTTGAACAAAAACATCCGTATCTTCAGAAGTTAAATTGGAGATAAAGGGGATGGTAAGGTTAAGTTTTCGCAATGTGTGCGTAGTATCTTTTGGGCAATCAATAAAATCAATGCTCCCATCAAATATGATAATATTATTAAAAGAAAATCTTATCCCCCCGTCTTTTTCTCGGTTTTAGGGATCGGTTTTTCTATTAGATCAGAGAAATTATAAGAGCTATCTTTTTGGCGAACTATCTTAAGATAAGGTTTTTGAATAAATAATTCCTCTAAAATAACTGCCCGCTTAATCAAGGAAAGACTGGCGAGGTTAACAAAAGCTTTTTCTAAATAAAAAAAATTATCAGTCTGGTTTCGTTCTTTGATAAAAAGACCCTGGATATCAAGGGTTAGGGTATAAGGGTTGATTCTTATTCTTTGGATGGTAACTTGTCGGTGGAGGTTTTCGGAAAGCTTTTTTATCAGGATTAACTTCAGTAACGGCGGAAGAAGAATAAAACCGATAACCGTAAATAATATTAAAAAACTTCCTACCCACCAAAGGTATTTTTTTATCCGAGGTAATTTAAAATTTCGGAGACTTTGCAATTTCCCTCCAGTCTTTTTTTTCTCGGATCCCTCTTTTTGTAAATTATTTCATATTTTGGGTCCAAAATCAAAATAATTTTTATATTTAGAAAATAATTTTTATACTTAGATGGTACACTTGAACAAATCAAGAAATGAGTATATTATATATAATCTTTAAAATAAAAAAGGAGTAGTTGGATGAACTTCCAAGATTTGATCATTGCTCTGCAAAATTTTTGGGCGAAGCAAAACTGTGTGCTTCAGCAGCCTTATGATATCGAAGTTGGAGCCGGGACTTTTAACCCCGCTACTTTTTTCCGGGTTTTAGGACCTGAACCTTGGAAGGTAGCTTATGTTGAGCCCTCCCGGAGGCCTACTGATGGGCGTTACGGCGATAATCCCAACCGACTCCAACATTATTATCAGTTTCAGGTTATTATGAAACCCTCTCCCCTTGATATTCAGGATGTTTATCTTAAAAGTCTGGAGGTGCTTGGAATTAAACCACAGGAACACGATATTCGGTTTGTCGAGGATGACTGGGAGTCTCCCACACTGGGGGCATGGGGTTTAGGGTGGGAAGTCTGGTTAGATGGTATGGAGATTACCCAGTTTACTTACTTTCAACAAGTTGGGGGAATTGACCTTAAACCAATATCGGTGGAAATAACTTACGGATTAGAACGCATCGCTATGTATCTCCAAGAGGTAGATAATGTCTTTGACATTAAGTGGGTTGATAGGATAAAATATCGTGATGTCCACCATCAGAGTGAGTTAGAATTTTCCCGTTACAATTTTGAAGAAGCAAATATTGAAATGCTTTTTAAATTATTTGATATGTACGAACAAGAGTCGCTTTGCCTCATCGAAAAAGATCTGGTTCTTCCGGCTTATGATTATTGCCTAAAGTGTTCTCATACCTTTAACCTTCTTGATGCCCGGAAAGCTATAAGCGTAACCCAACGGGTTGGTTATATCGGCCGGGTTAGGAATTTAGCTCGACTTTGTGCTGAAAGTTATATTAAGCAACGCGAAGCAATGGGGTACCCTTTACTTACCCAAGGTTAATTCTTTAACTCCTATTTAATTAAATAAATTTTTTGCTAAAAATAACTTTTTTGAGAACTTTGGGGTTATTTTGCAGTCAATATATTGCTTGTTTGATTTTGCGGAAAAATTGACAGAATAGGGCAAAAAGTCAGGCTGGTTTAATATTTAAAAAGACCCGGAAACAAGTTCGGGATGACGTAAAAAATGGGGCCCCTAAACAATTTGTGATGATATAGATGGACTTTTTTAGCAATCTTATTTCACTAATAACAAGTAAGGAGGCGAAAATTAATGGCAAGGGTGACGGTGGAAGATTGTTTAAAACAAGAAGGTAATCGCTTTGCTCTGATTCATGGTGCGATTAAGAGAGCAATTCAATTACAAAAAGGAGCAACCCCCCTGGTAAATGCTCCCGGAGATAAACCTGCCGTAATCGCTTTACGGGAAATAGCGCAGGGAAAGGTAAAAATTGTCTACCCGGACGAAGCGGGAAAATCAGGTCTAAATTAGTAGTAAAATTTGTTTTCGTTTATCCCAAAAGTTTATCCTCCTTCTTTTCTTTCTAATTTTTCGGATGCGAAAAATGAAGGGGGGATATTTTTTGGCAAATGTCGGTTTTTTGACTTAAGTCATATACTTCCCTGCTATTTCCATTTAATTTGTCAAAAATCCAAAGTTGACTCAGCCAAATCAATGCTTATTGTAATTTAAAGAAATATTAAAATGCGAGAAAAACCTATGTTACGCAAAAATAAAATCGACGAAACCGAAAATTTTGAAGCCGCTTTAGATGAAATTCCGGATGAACAAGAGGGGTCTTCTCCATTTTCTTTTTTTACCCGAGAAAACTCATGGGATCTGTCTAACCAGAATTATTTTTCTTCCAATATTCCTTCCTTCCCTAATTTAGAAGAAGAGAACTTGTCGGAATTTTTTGAGGAAAACGAAAGTGAGGAAATAGAGGAAGAAGCAAAGGTTCCCGAAGAAAAAACCTTAAATATTATCACTCGGTATTTTAAAGAAATGGGACGACACCACCTTCTGGATGGGGAAAAGGAAAGGAATATTTATCGAATGATTGCTTTAAGAAGAACGGCATTAGCCCGAATTCTTTTTTCTATTCCTTTAATTCAGAAGGAAATTGTTGAATGGGGGAAAAAGGTGGCACGGGGTGAGGCTACGGTGACAGAAATTCTTCAAATACCCCGGGAAGAAAATAGTTCGGACTTAGAAAAAATCCGAAAACATTTTCTTGCTACTATTCGTAATATAATTAACTTACAAGAAAAAGCAGATAAGGTAAATTTAGCAAAAGAAAACGCGCAAAAGATTGTTCATTTACTTTCCCGCTTAAATTGGAGTGAATTAGCCCTGAATCAACTCTGCCAAAAACTCATTACTACCCAGGAAAAAATAAGCCGGGAAAAAGATAATGAATTAAAAATAAAAAAGGAAATTGGTATTTCCGGCGCTAAGTTAACTCGCTTATTATTTGGGATAAAACGATTAAAATCCCGTAATCAAAAAGACAAAAATATTTTAATCGAATCCAACCTACGCCTGGTAATTAAGTTGGCGCAGCGTTATACTAATCGGGGCTTAAATCTTCTTGATTTAATCCAGGAGGGGAATATTGGGCTAATTAAAGCAGTAGAAAAGTTTGAATACAAACGAGGAAATAAATTCAGCACTTATGCTTCCTGGTGGATCCGGCAGGCAATAAATCGAGCAATTGCTGACCAGAGAAATTTGATCCGGGTTCCAGTTCACCTGACGGAAACCTTAGGTCGGTATTTAAAAGTGAAAAGAGCACTAACCCAAAGCTTATCCCGTGAACCAAAAGAAGAAGAAATTGCCCGGGAAATGAAGCTCCCTCTTAATAAAATAAGCAATCTTTACCACTTAGCCAGAATTTCGTTGCCCCCAGTCTCCCTTGATAATCCAATCGGAGATGATGAGGACAGCTCCTTAGGCGACCTTATCGAAAACAAGGTTATTCCCAATCCGTTTCAGGAAGTGAATAAAAAAGATGAAATCCGGCAAGTGCGCGAGATGCTTTCCTCCTTAACCCTTCGGGAGCAAAAAATAATTCAAATGCGCTTTGGCATTGACCAAGAGGCAGAATACACTCTGGAAGAAGTGGGCGAGAATTTTGGATTGACCCGGGAAAGAATCCGTCAGATTGAGAAAGAAGCGATTCACAAACTCAGAAAACCAACCCCAAAAGAACCTTCCTCCCAGGAGGAGCGGAAAGTTTAACAAACTAACTATTGACAAATTTCCAAATTTTTTTAATTTAGAAGTCTTAATCCCAAACCAAAGAAGAAAAACCTGGTTATTGAATTTGAGGGCTTAAAATGGAAAAAATTTTGAAATTAGGAATACCCAAAGGAAGTTTAGAGGCTGCAACTATCGAACTGTTCCGTAAATCCGGTTGGCGAATTTCGGTCAGTTCCCGAAGTTATTTCCCGACGATAAATGATGAGGAACTAACCTGTCGTTTAATTCGCGCTCAAGAAATGTCCTGGCATGTTGAAAGTGGGGCAATTGACCTCGGTATTACTGGAATTGACTGGATAATGGAGAATGAATCCGATGTAGTAGTGGTACAAGATTTAATCTATTCCAAATCAACTCTTAAACCTGCCCGGTGGGTTTTAGTAGTAAAAGAAAACTCCCCCGTTAATAAGATTGAAGATCTGGAAGGGAAAAAAATTGCTACTGAATTAGTAAATTTCACCCAAAAATATTTTGCTAATCGAAATATTAAAGTAAATGTTGAATTTTCCTGGGGAGCTACCGAAGCCAAAGTAGTCGATGGATTAGTGGATGCAATCGTAGAGGTAACTGAAACTGGTAGCACCTTAAAAGCTCACAATTTACGGATTGTCGAGGAAATGCTCACTACCAACCCTCAGTTAATCGCTAATAAACAAGCCTGGCAAGACCCCTGGAAGCGGAATAAAATTGAACAAATCGCCCTCTTACTTAAAGGTGCACTTCAAGCCGAAACTATGGTCGGGCTTAAAATGAATGTTCCCAAAGATAAGTTAGAGGCAATTATAAAAATTCTGCCCAGCCTTACTTCTCCCACTATTGCCAGTCTTTACAATAAAGATTGGTATTCAATTGAAACCATTATTTCCGAAGCAATAGTCCGGGAGCTTATTCCTCAATTGCAAAAAAATGGAGCCGAAGGGATTATTGAATACCCCCTTAATAAAATCATTTAAAGTCTTAAAAGATTACCCTTACCCCGCCTAAATCCTGGATAGTAAAACTATGCTTTTCCTCTGGCGCTCCGATAAACATATTGTTAAGGGGAATTTTCATTTCCTCCGAAATCTGTTTTACGGTTTCAGGACCAAAATTCCCCTTCCGAGTAATAAACTCAATCTGGATCTCAGGATAAGCGCGGTTAAGGACTTCTAAGTCCGATTTTAATCGACTTACTGTTTCATTGTCGGGATCGTTTTGAAGGTAAACCACATATACTTTTTGACTATCTTCATTTTTAATAATATAGTCGAAAGCCCGCCGAAGTTTGGGTAAATTCCCTCCCCGGGTGAAAACCAAAACTTCTTGGCTGGTAATTTCCATAATTTTATCCACTAACATTGAACGCCAGAGAAAAAATTTCCCCATAAGCTCTCTTTCTCCATAAACAAAAAATTTTTTCATCACCCGATTCTCGATTTGAACAATAAATTTAAGTAATTTTATCCGGCCATAGACAATAGTTATTACTACCACCGTAGGGATAAAATAGGTTAAAAAATAAAGCAGGTTTTTAAAATCAATAACAATATTCCCCGCTATACCGATAAGAACCGCCAAAAATCCGGAAAAAACGGTAAGCCAGCTTGCCCGGAAGGTTCTTTTTAATTCTTTTCGGTTTACCTTCAAAAGGATATTCCCCAGAGCAAATAAACCCATCACCCCTAAAAAAGATATGGTATACACCCCGGCCAAAGCAAAAATATTTCCCCGAGTAAGAATAAGAATAGAAGTGCAGAGAAGGAAAAAACCAATAATAATTCTATGATAGGTTCCTCGTTGTCTATTTTTTTTAAGTAAAAATTGGGGAAGACATTGATCTAAAGTCATCCTTCGAACCAAACCAGTAACACCAACATAACTGGTTAAAACTGCTCCTGAAAGCACTAAAAAAGCATCAACCACAATTATAATCTGCAAAGAATCTCCGGCAAGGACGTTTCCCAGATGAGCCAGAAGATAATCCTGTTTTTGTTTAATTTGGGAAAGAGAAATGATATTTAAGGCAATAAACGAAATAAGTGGATTGAAAATCAAAACCAATAGCCACATATTTCTAAGGGTTTTTCGAAAAACACCAGGTTGTTGTTCTTCCACAAAATTCGCTGAACTTTCAAAACCGCTCACTCCCAGAAGCGAGGCGGAAAAACCAAGAAAAAAAGTCATAATTAGATTCCTTGGCACCATCGACACTTGTGCCCAATTGTCTTTTATTATCTCAAAATTACCAGAAAAAACCTGACTAATCCCTAACAAACATAATAAAATTAATGTTACGATATGGATAATAAAAATTATCAAAGCTACCACTGCAGACTCGCCAATGCCCAGAATGTTCAAAAACGCAAAAGCCCCCAAAACTATTATAGTAGTGGTCATTACCTCTAAAGAAGGAAGCAAGGAATGAAGATAAACTGACTGCGGTTTTCGCCGAAATAACCGCAGTGGCAAGATAAGAAAGAATAGTCATACAAGCAGCTAATGCGGCGGAAAATTTAGAAGTGCTGTTTAAAAGGCAGTTATAAGCTCCTCCATTGAGGGGAAGAGCTTCTACTACCTCAGTATAAATTTTTCGGTATAAAAATAAAACCAGAGCAACCAGGGCCAGAACAATAGGAGCTAATGCTCCGGCATAATAAGCCGAGATACTTGCAACATAAAGGCAGGAAGAGGTAATATCATTTCCGCAGATTGCAGTGGAAAGCCACGGTCCTAATTTTTTTGGTGGATTTAAACTTATCTTAGCTGACAAAACTCATTCCTTAAAAATAGCTTTTTAGCGATTCAGTCTTGTTTTTTCAGTTAAGAGTTTAGCGGGAAAAATACTTTTTCCTCCTATGATTTCGCTCCCGATAAAATATTCCTTTTTAATAATTTTAATTCCTTGAATTCTAATATCTTTTGGTCTATAGTGATATTCTAAAACATTTTAATAATACCAAAAAACTAATCTTAATTTCAAGGCGATGGAAAAAATAGTAATTCAGGGACGGAAGAAAATCTCTGGAAAAGTTGCTATCGGAGGAGCAAAAAACGCTGCTCTTCCCCTTATGGCAGCGGCAATTTTAACTGAAGGCTGGAATACCTTTACCAATGTCCCCCGACTCCGAGATATCCAAACTGCTCGATTATTGCTTGAGCATTTGGGAGTAAGGGTAATCGAAGGGGAAGAGCTTCGGATTAATGCTGAGGGATTAAAAAATTATATTGCTCCCTATGAGCTGGTAAAAACCATGCGCGCTTCGATTCTGGTGTTAGGTCCATTGTTAGCCCGGTTAAAACAAGTAAAGGTATCTTTGCCCGGCGGCTGCGCAATCGGAGCACGTCCAGTTGATCAGCATCTTAAGGGATTAGAACTTATGGGAGCAAAGATCAATATCGAACATGGCTATATTGTCGCTAAAACCCGCGGGCTTAAGGGAGCAAAAATTTTTTTTGATATTTCCACGGTTACGGGAACCGAAAACCTAATGATGGCAGCCTCGCTGGCTAAGGGAACCACTGTTCTCCATAATGCGGCTAAAGAGCCAGAAGTGGTGGAGTTAGCTGAGGTGCTAAAAAAGATGGGAGCAAAAATTGAGGGAGCCGGCACGGAAGTGATAACCATCGAAGGGGTATCAAGCCTTAAACCAGTTACCCATGAGATAATGCCGGATCGGATTGAAGCCGGAACTTTTCTGGTGGCAGGTGCCTTAGCGGGAGGAACAGTAGAAATTGTCCCCGCCATCCCTTCCCACTTAGGCGCAGTACTGCAAAAGTTGGAAGAAGCTAATGTTAAGCTCGATATTCAGGGAAATAGCATTACCGTGAAAGGGAGTGGAAATATTAAAGCAGTAAATGTCACAACCCTCCCCTTCCCTGGCTTTCCTACCGATATGCAGGCTCAGTTTATGGTCCTTCTTTCTTTGGCTGACGGTATGAGTGTAATTACTGAGACGGTATTTGAAAATCGTTTTATCCATGTAGGTGAGCTTCAGCGAATGGGGGCGGATATTGAAATTAAGGGGAATACTGCAATTATAAGAGGGGTCAAATATTTAACCGGAGCAAAAGTTATGGCTTCAGATTTGCGTGCCAGTGCCTCCCTGATTTTAGCTGGGTTAGTAGCAAAAGGCACTACCGAAGTTTCCCGGATCTATCATCTTGACCGAGGATATGAAGCAATTGAGGAAAAGCTCCGAAAACTGGGAGCGGAAGTGGAACGGATAAAAGAATAAAGTTCAAGGTTCAAATATGAGAGTCATTAATACCCAGGAAACTAATTTTAGGGAAGAACTTAAGAAATGGAAAAATTTCCGGATTAGTCATCAAACCGAAATCGAACACCAGGTGAGACAAATATTAACAAAAGTAAGGCTAAAAGGTGATAAAGCTCTTCTGGAATATACTGCTCGGTTCGATCGGGTTAAGCTTTCTCCGGATAACATTTTAGTTTCAAAGACTGAAATCGAGGCAGCAAGGAAAAAGATCAGCCGAGAAGAAAAACAAAGTCTTATCCTGGCAAAAAAAAGGATCATTAGGTTTCACCAGCGCCAATTACCCTATCCCTGGACAATCAGCAATAAAAAAAGGGAGATCTTAGGGCAAAAAGTTATTCCCCTAAGTCGCGTTGGGATTTATGTTCCCGGCGGAAAAGCCTTCTATCCTTCTTCGGTCTTGATGAATGCTCTGCCGGCGCGAATTGCCGGAGTTAAAGAAATTTTTATGGTTACCCCTCCTCAACCAGAAGGGATTAATCCAGCAATTTTAATAGCTGCTAAACTCTGCGGGATAAATAAAATATTTAAGGTCGGCGGAGCCCAGGCAATTGCTGCCTTAGCCTACGGCACTGAGACCATCCCCCGGGTGGATAAAATTGTGGGGCCAGGAAATATCTTTGTTGCTCAGGCAAAAAAACTGGTTGCCGGAGAAGTAGGTATTGATATAATTGCTGGGCCAAGTGAAATTTTGATAATTGCGGATAAAACGGCACAACCTGAATTTATTGCCGCTGACCTTTTATCACAAGCTGAACATGATGAGGAAGCAAAAGCAATTTTGATTACTCCCGCTAAGAATTTAGTTGCGCAAGTAAAAAAAGAAATAGAATCCCAGATCGCCCAACTTTCTCGCCAGCAAATCTTGCGTTCTGCTCTAAAGAAAAATGGAATTATTATAATCACCGAAAACATTTCGCAAGCAATTGAATTAGCCAACGAGTTAGCCCCGGAACACCTTATGCTAACAGTTAAAGACCCCTTTCGGGTATTAGGAAAAATTAAAAACGCCGGTTCAGTATTCCTGGGAAATTTTTCTCCTGTAGCCGCGGGTGACTACTTAGCTGGTCCTAATCATGTGCTTCCCACCGGGGGAACTGCTCGTTTTTCTTCCCCTTTAGGGGTTTATGATTTTATTAAGTTTTTCAGTTTTACTTATCTTAGCGAAGAACAACTTAAAAAATTAGGGAAAGATATAATCCGCTTAGCTCGCTTAGAAGGGCTGGAAGCGCATGCCCGTTCAGTTGAACTTCGGTTAATTAACCACTAGCCTATTAACCAAATGAATTAGAAACAGAAAAAGGGTAATTAATAGTGCAAAACGCACCTTTTTTAGCGCTAAAAAACAATCCGATAATTAAATCTCTCTACCAAGTTGCGCTGGAGCTAAAAACTCCAATTTATCTGGTAGGAGGAGCAGTGCGCGACTTATTAATGGGAATACCGGTAGAGAAAGACTTTGATTTGGTAATGAAAGACCACCTAATCAAAGCAGTCGATCTTTTTTCCCGCGAAGTAGGAGGAAGTTTTTTCCCTTTAAGTCTTACCCCCCCCAATTACCGCGTGGTTTTATTCCAAAATAATCAACGTCGTGAAATTGATTTTTCTGTTTTCCGAGGGAGTAATCTTACTGAGGATTTAATAAATCGAGATTTTACGGTCAATGCTATTGCCCTGGAAATAAAAGAACTTTTCCAGAGAAAAGAATTAAGGCTTTATGATCCCTTAGGAGGAAAAGAGGATATAGCCAAACGACTCCTCCGGCTAACTTCCCCTTTTTCCTTAGAGCAGGATCCACTTCGTATCCTTCGAGCAATTCGCATTGCCAAAGAGGGTGAATTTCAAATCGAATCTCAAACTCAGGCAAAAATTATCCAACAAAAGGACCTTCTCCTTTCGGTTTCTGAGGAAAGAATTCGGAGTGAATTTTTTAAGCTTTTAAGCTTTCCTGAAGCAGAAAAATCTTTCCAGCTATTGGAAGAACTGGGATTGTTATCCTTGCTTTTACCGGAAAAGCCTCGAGACCTTCAGCCCGCCTTAGAAATAGTTAGGCGATGCGAATGGGCTTTAAACCATCTTCCGGATATTTTCCCCGAATTTTCGGAAAAGCTAAGCCATCACTTTGCCGAAGAAATCGAGGAATCAGTAACCCGGGGAAGTCTTTTGAAATTAGGCGGATTCCTTCTGACCAGGAAAGATATGGTTTCAAAAGAAAAAGCTCTAAGGTGGGGAGAAGATATTTCCCAGAGGTTTAAATTAGGAAGAAAAGCTAAAAGAATTTTAAAAAAGATGATAAAATTCTCTCTGCCAATTAATTTCTTTCAAGATGAAGTGAATTGGTTACACCCTCGAGTGTTATTTCAGTTTTTTCGCCAGGTAGAATCGGAGGGGATAGAAATTATGCTCCTGAGCTGGTCCGATTACCTCAAAAAAATTGAGCAGCCGGCGGGAAGTAAGGAAGATTTCCGGATAAGAAAGTTGCTTAATTATCTCTTCCATTATTACTTTAATGAATATCCATTTTCCCGGCCACTTATTACCGGCCAGGAACTGATGGAAAAGTTTGGGATCAAGGAAGGGAAAATAGTGGGGGAATTGCTAAATCAAGTCGCTCAGATGGAGGCTCAGGGATTACTTCGGACACCCCAAGAAGCAATCCAATATGTGAAAACCTATTTAAGTAAGAGCAATGATTGATCTTAATCTATGGCTATCTTTTTTTGTTTTTTGGTTCGGGGCAGCAGTCGGAAGCTTTCTTAATGTTTGCATCTACCGGATACCAAATGAGAAATCTCTGATTTCCCCCGCTTCTCATTGTCCTTATTGTCAAAAGCCGATTCGCTTTTATGACAACATTCCCATCTTAAGTTATCTTCTCCTTAGAGGTAAATGCCGATTCTGTCACCAGTCAATTTCTCCCCAATACCTATTGGTAGAACTATTAGCTGCAACTGCTTCTTTAATTTTGTATCACCATTATTCCCTTCTTGAATATTCTATCTATTTTGCTTTTTGCTCCAGTCTCCTGGTGATAACCTTTATCGATTTAAAGCATCAGATTATACCTAATACCATATCAATTCCGGGAATTGGCATTGGTTTTCTTGCCTCTTTCGTTTTACCCCGTATTACCTATCTCGACTCCCTGTTAGGGATTATCCTCGGCGGAGGGATCCTTTATTTAGTGGCACAAAGCTATTATCTGGTAACCAAGACCGAAGGCATGGGGATGGGTGATGTAAAACTTCTGGCAATGATTGGAGCATTTTTAGGAAGCAAGGCAGTTATCATCACCATCTTCCTTAGTGCCCTTTTGGGTTCCATAGTGGGAATTACCATTATCCTAATAAAGAATAAAAACCGAAAATATCCTCTTCCCTATGGACCGTTTTTATCTCTGGGAGCAGGGATAAGTCTTTTTTGGGGAGATATTCTGGTTGCCTGGTATCGTAATTTAGGATTAGGAAGATAGAATGTTAAAACCTGGTCTTCGGGGACAAATTATATCGGTTCTTATTTTAGTAATGGCAATTGCCAGTTTCCTTATTGCAGTGGTGGTATTTAACATCACCAAAAAAGCAATCCTTAACCAACAGCGAGAAACCGGTATTACTTTAATCAATGCTTTCCAGCACAGTTTAGAAACTCTTCTTAGCGAAAATCCTGATCTCTATTTTTCTCCCAAAAACAACTGGAAAATACAGCGATTGGTTAAGCTCTGGAGCCTGGAAAACCGGGTGGAGAATATTTTACTCATTGACCTAAAAGGGAAAATAATTGCCGCCAGTAATCCTGATTTAATCGGCAATATTTTCCTGGATTCCGCGCTTAACCCGATTAGTAAGTTACCCCCCTACCGCGAATTATCATCTTCACCCCCCTTCCCTTTATCCAAACCAGAAAACAAAACAACTTTATCTTTTTTCTCCCCGCTTTATATTAACAACCAAAAATCCGGAGCAATAAAGTTGAGCTTATCTTTAAATGGAATTCAACCCTCCCTAAGGCATGCTTATCAGCTTATTTTTGGCTATATTATTCTTACTTCTCTTTTGCTCACTTTTTTTGCTATTCTCCTTTTTTCCCGCCTCATCGTTCAACCCATAAATAAGCTGGTAAAAGCCACTGAGGCATTAAGTGAAGGCTACTACTCTATAACTCCAGACTTAGGAGGAGAAACCCGGAATGAAATCGGTCAACTTTCATTTGCATTTAACCGGATGGCAGAAAAAATTGAAGAAAACCAAAATCAGCTTCAAGCCCAGATTGATTATCTAAAGCTTCTCAATCAACAACTTCAGCAGTCCCAGCAAGAATTGCTGGCAAAAGAGAAATTAGCCTTGGTGGGCAAACTGGCGGCAGGGGTAGCGCACGAAATCGGTAATCCCTTAAGCATTATTTTGGGTTATATCAGTCTCCTCCAAAAATCTAAAAGCCAGGACCCAGAGTCAACCGATTATTTAAACCGAATTGAACAAGAACTCAACCGGATTAATGCTACTATTCGCGAGCTTCTTGATTTCTCTCGAATTTCCCCGCCAGAAACTACCACTGTCAACCTCATCACAATTATCGAAAAAACCCTTTCCCTTATCCAACACCAAAGAAAATTTTCTACCCTCACCTTGATCACCCATTTTTTGGCTCACCCTTTACTGATCGAAGGTAATGAAAACCAGCTTCAGCAGCTCTTTCTTAATCTTCTGCTTAATGCCAGTGAGGCAGTAAATGAAAATGGGAAAATAGTGATTTTTGCTGATCGAATGCACTGGCAATATAGCCGACTGGTTAGCACCGAGAAAGACCCACCTCCCACTATTTTTGCCTCGGTTCCGGATTTCGGGTGGGGGAAGGAAGAAATTATCCTCGACGGAATAAATTTCCCGGAAAACCAACCCTTAGCTCGGGTGATCGTGGCCGATGACGGAGAGGGTATTGAACCCGAAAATTTAGACCGAATTTTTGACCCCTTTTTTACTACCCGAGAGCCCGGTAAAGGAACGGGTTTGGGGCTGGCAATTTGTAAGCGGATTGTAGAATCGCTAAGAGGAAACATTCGGGTGCAAAGTAAAGTTAAAGAGGGGACTGCTTTCCTCTTGCTTTTTCCCCTGAAAGAGGTAGCTTATGAATAAAAAGCGAATTCTGGTGGTAGAAGATGAAGAAAATATGTGCCATATGCTTACCCAGATTTTGCAAAAAGAGGGGTACGAGGTAAACACTGCTCCCAATGGGCAAATAGCATTGAAGTTTCTGGAAGAAAGCTTATTTGACTTAATCCTCTGCGATGTCCGGATGCCGGTTATGGATGGCTTGGAGTTTCTCCGACAAGTAAAAGAAAAAAAGCTTGACCTTCCCATAATTATGATGTCTGCTTACAGCACAGTAGATTTGGCAGTGGAAGCGATGAAATCCGGAGCAGCAGATTACATTTCCAAGCCTTTTAAACCTGACGAAATCCTTCTCAAACTCAGCCGAATAGAAGAGCAAGAAAAATTAAAAAAGGAAAATATTCAGCTTAAAAAGGAGATCCAGGAAAAACACCAGTTTGCCAATATTATTTCTCAGAATATCCGGATGAAGGAAATTTTTTCCATCGTTGAGAAGATAGCAGGATATAAAACCACCGTTCTTATCGAAGGAGAAAGTGGGACCGGAAAAGAGCTCCTCGCCCGTGCTCTCCATTATTGCAGTCCCCGTGCGGCTAAACCGTTTATAGCCATTAATTGCGGAGCAATCCCCGAGCACCTTCTCGAAAGCGAGCTTTTTGGTCACCAGAAAGGAGCTTTTACTGACGCGATCCGAACTAAAAAAGGTCTTTTTGAAGAAGCAAACCAGGGCACCCTGTTTCTTGATGAAATCGGAGAGCTCCCATTTCCACTTCAAGTTAAACTTCTCCGTGCTCTCCAGGAGGAAGAAATCCGGCGAGTGGGAGATAATCAAGCGATAAAAGTTGATGTGCGGATTGTCGCGGCTACAGTGCACGATCTCTCGGAAAAGGTCCAGGAAGGAAAATTTCGGCCCGATTTATATTACCGGCTTAAAGTTTTGACCTTTAAGGTTCCTCCCTTGCGCGAGCGACGGGATGATCTCCCGTTATTGATTAACCACTTTTTACAAAAGTTCAACCGTAAGTTAGGAACAAAAGTAACAAAAATCTCTCCTTCAGCTTACCAGCTTTTGCTCAATTATAGCTGGCCTGGAAATATTCGGGAATTAGAAAATGTAATAGAGCGAGCAGTAATCTTAAGCACAGATACCCTTATTATCACCGAAAATGCCCTACCTCCGGAAATAATAAACTTTTCTTATCCAAAATTGCTATCTAATAGGAATGATTCAAACTCTGAACTTTCGCTAAAAAAGGCAAGTCGCCATTTAGAAGTGGAGCTGATTAAAAAAGCACTTCAGGTTGCCAACGGAAACCATACTCAAGCGGCTAAACTACTGGAGATAAGCCATCGGGCGCTTTTATATAAACTAAAACGTTATAAACTTAAATAAAAATAGAAAGCGAGGGATAATTATGCAAAAAACGGGAAGAGGGGTGGGTATGCAAATTTTGCAGCCTTTGAACTATTTGCATAGTTTCTTAAGCAATCTTCTTACCTTTCAGAAGAACGGTTATTTTAAAAACGCTATAAATTTCAATATAATAAAAAATTGCCGATTTTTGGCATTAAATTTGCCTTTTCAAATAAAAGGCAATTTGCATATCTCATATTTCTTGGGGTTTACTATAACTGAGATGCTGGTGGTGCTGGCAATCATCGGAATTCTAATCGGGGTTGCGGGACCAAGTTTGCTTCGCTGGCGGGATTCTTTTGAGGTAAAAAACAGCGTGCGAGAAATCCAGATGACCCTCCAATTAGCCAGAATGAAAGCCATCACCCAGGGAGTTGAGTACCGGGTGGTAGTTGATTTAGAAAGAGAGACTTTTCAGTTAGAAAGAGGAGATCAAGCCGAGGGTTCAACCCATTGGCAGTCAGAAGGGAAACTGTTTACTCTCCCAGCGGGAGTAGATATTGCTTCGGTCAACAGTTACACTACTGGCAAAAGAAACAAGCAATTTAATCCGAACGGAACCTGTAGCAGCGGTTCGATTAAGCTCCAGAATAAGTGGGGAGAAAAATATACTATTACTTTAACTCCTGCCACTGGTTATATTAAAGCAGTGTCAGGTTGGTAATTAAAAAAAAATTCGTTAGAAGGATTTACCACTATGAATCCATTAAAAGAAAAAGGTTTTACCCTGATCGAGCTTTTAATCGGCATCCTTATTTTAGCAATTGGATTGCTGGCTTTAGCCCATATGCAGGTCGCCGCTTTAAATGGAAACTACTCTGCCAATTGTATGACGGTAGCTACCGTTTTAGCTCAAGACCAGATTGAAAGATTAAAAATCCTACCTTTTAATGACCCTGCCTTGGAGGATACTAATCCGGATAATAATAATAGTTTATCTAATCCTACTGATGCTGATTCTTTAGAACATAATGACCCCAACAATCCGATTGATGAACGGGGAGAGACGGCTGGTTTAAGACGTTACCAGAGGTTCTGGAATATTGCGGATAACACCCCCATTCAGGGAGCAAAGACGGTAGTGGTTTTTGTTTACTGGGGAGCAATTGAGGCTAATGGACTCCCCCGCCATCGGGTCGCTATACCCACAATTATCGGACAATAATTGGTAAAGGGAATAATTTTATGAACCTGGCTAATTTTTTTAATGTTCAGTCGAAAAAAAATCGCAAGCTTGATTTGGGATTTACCCTGATTGAGCTTATCGTAGTAGTAGCCATATTCTTTATCGTAATTGCAGCAATTTTTACCACCTATACCACCCAGCATCATGCCGCAGTAGTCCAATCCCAAGTAAGTGATATGCAACAAAACGCCCGAATCGCAATGGACTTTCTCGCCAAGGAGATCCGGATGGCAGGATTTGGAATGCCACCTTATGCGGTAAATGGTTTTTCCAATGCAATTACGCCGGTAATAAATAATGATACTGCCAGTGGAAATAATATATTAAATGGCACTGATGTGATTACTATTGTAACTGGCTACCGGCAAATTTCTACTTTGAAGGATGCGGCTAATCTTGATAGCTCCACCATTACCCTGGTTAATAATGCCAGCCAGTTCAATACCACCACTAAAAGGTATCTCTGCATTGATGGGGCAGACCAAATCGATAATTATCAGGTCACTGAGGTGGATAGTGTTACTAATACTCTTACCTTAACTCCTCCTTTGCGGAGAAACTATCAAGCGGGTGCACCGGTCCTGTTAGTAAAAGCGATTACTTATAGTATAAGCAATGATGGCTTTCTTACCCGGAATGAAAACACCGGCGGAGGAGCTCAACCTTTGGCTCCTAATATCGAGGATTTGCAGTTTGCCTACCAATTAGCTGATGATAGCTGGTCTAATTTCCCTTCTGATCCTACCGAGATCCGGGCGGTAAGAATCAATGTCTTAGCCCGAACTGTCCACGAAGATCGCGATTGGAGGCGAGGGGGGTTAGGACGGAGACCAGCGATTGAAGACCACCCAGCAGGAGGAGCAACCGATGGATTTCGGCGACGGCTTTTGACTTCAGTGGTGGAAGTAAGGAATTTAGGGTTTTGATAGGTAATTTTTTGGAGGATAAAGCAATGAACCAAATATCGCCAAAATTAAGGGAAGAAAAAGGAATGGTTTTAATTACTGCCCTTCTGATTATGCTGGTTCTTACTCTAATCGGGATGGCGGCAATTATGAACTCTACCGTAGAAATAAATCTTTCTCGGAATGAACGGTTACAAAAAGAGGCTTTTTTTGTAGCAGATTCCGGTCCAGCCATTGCCAGCCGGGTGATCCGGTATTACCTCCAAAACCAACCTGATCCGGGAGGTTATCCTGATAACCTCCCCGAAGATATTAAAGATATTATGATGGATAGTAATTTCCTGAGTGAAATAAATGGAAGCCTTCAGGAAGATAATTGTTGGAACAGCCCTGACCTTCATCTTACTACCCAGGGAAGAATGCTGGATATAGATATTGACTATGTCGGAAGAGTGCTTACTAGTGGACAAAACATTGTCTTTTTAAATGAAGATGGAGTACCCTCACCTGTTACTATCTATTATCGGGCTCACTCGTGGGGACGGGCTACTAATAACAGTTCAATCGAAATCGAAACCTTTTATCGCTATCTTCCCACTTATTAATGAGGAGGAGGTTATGAAAAGAAAAAATAACTTAATAGCGATCTTACTGGGATTATTTTTAAGTTTTATAAGCCCGACAAGTTTTGCCCAGACCATAGCTGATTATAGTGCCCTTCCTCCTTTTATGTCCCGTAGCCTTCTCCCCAATATCATGCTGGTGGTGGATAATTCCGGAAGCATGCTCCGCTTTGCTTACTTTGATGGGTGGACTACGCCAGAGGAAGATGATGACAACTGGGGAACAAATTCATCCACCCCTTGCACTCAATTTAATCCTTCATTTACTTATTACGGCTACTTTAAACCCGATTACTGGTACCGTTACTCCAGCAGTCGATTTTATGAAAGTAACCCCAAAACCTCACCCAAACAGTCCAACGACTGGGACGGCAATTTTCTTAACTGGCTTACGATGAGAAGGGTGGATGTCCTTCGCAAAGCCCTGACCGGCGGAAGAGTAGTAGCCTCCGGAAGTGAAAACCGACTGGTGGCAGAAGCCCCGGACAGTAGCTCCCGAGGAAGATACAAACAGATAACTAATGCCCAAAATTACACTCCCTTCAGCGGAACAGTTCTTTTTGATGTTTACGCCAGCGGCGGCACTGCCCGGATAACGGTGGGAAGCAATTCTTATGATATCAAAGTCGCAGTGGGGACCACCCCCACCGGCGTACTTCAGCAGGTAGGAACTAAAGCCCGCTGGGGTCTTACCTTTTTTAACACCGACCATCAGGGAGGCAAGGTTTATTATTCAGTTACTGACCGGAATCTCTCTACCTTAACCGGATCGGTTCTAAACGCCATCAACAATACCACCCCCTCAACTAACACGCCGTTAGCGGAAACCCTCTGGACGGTAGGTGGTTATTTTGCTCAAACTACCAGTATCCCCATCAGCAGTATTGGACCCCGTTACCACAGCGGAGATTATACGATCAATGCTAATAATGACCCTTATAACTATGGCACCGGTGGGCAGACACTTTATGCCCCTTGTGCCAAAAGTTTTGTTCTTTTGATAACCGATGGTGAACCCTGCCATGATGGTTATATGTCGGAGGAATTAAGAAACTATGCCAATGATCGTTCAACTTACAATTGCACTTCTACCGGTGGAGTGGGAGACCCCTGTTACATCTACCCCTGTTCCGCAGGAGGTTATGTCCCTGGGGTTGAGGATGTGGCTTTATATATCCATACCAATGACCTCCGAAGCGATTTAGATGGCGCTCAAACCTTAGACCTTTACACAGTATTTGTCTTTGGAGGGGGAAGTGAACTTTTAAAATATGCAGCAGTCAACGGCGGGTTTACTGACAAAAACAACAACAACCAACCCGATTTAACTGCAGAGTGGGATGAGGATGGCGACGGCAATCCGGATAACTATTTTGTGGCTTCGGAAGGTTATGATTTAGAAGAGAAACTGATTGCTGCTATTAACGCTATGCTCAAAAAAGTAGCTTCTGGAACTTCAGTGGCAGTACTTTCTACTACTTCTTCGGGAGAGGGAACAATATTCCAGGCTTATTTTGAACCAAGTGTTTTTGAAAGCACCCGGGAAGTCCGCTGGGTAGGACACCTCCAGGGGTTATGGGTAGACCATATGGGAAATTTAAGAGAAGATACGGTTAATGATGGAGCATTGGTTTATACTGAAGATAAAATTATAAAATATACTACTAACCCCTATACTTACGAACCTCAAATTGAAAAATACTCTGATAGTGATGGTGACGGCAACCCGGATAGCACCACCCCCGATACTACTATTGCGGTAAAGGATGCTTCTCCGATCTGGGAGGCAGGTAAGCTTCTGGCAAAAAAAACTGCCTCTTCCCGAAAAATCTATACCTTTAAAGACAGCGATGGAGATGGATTGCCGGATAGTGGCGAGTTTATTGAGTTTCTTGAATCTAATGCCAGTGCACTTCAACCTTATCTACGCGCTTCCACTGAGACCGAAGCTCGTAACATCATCAAGTTTATCCGGGGAGAGCAAGTAAGCGGTTATCGCGACCGCCAGTTAACCGTAGATGGAACTACCCAGATATGGAAATTAGGGGATATTGTTTATTCTACTCCTACCGCAAGTGGGAGTCCAGCGGGAAATTATCACCTCCTTTACGGGGATACAAGCTATTACGAGTATTACCAGGAGCAAAAAGAAAGAGAAATTATTGTCTGCGTGGGAGCAAATGACGGAATGCTCCATGCTTTCTGGTCAGGCAAATATCATTCGGGAGATAACCCTAATACCACTGCAGTAGAACGGGGCTGGTATGAAGATACCCGAACCGACCTTAACTTAGGGGATGAAATCTGGGCTTATATCCCCGGCAATTTACTTCCCCACCTCAAGTGGCTGACTGATCCCAATTATGGTAATAATAATCATGTTTACTATGTGGACTTAAAACCTCGGATTGCGGATGTAAGAATATTTCCCACTACCGGAGATAGCAAACATAAAAATGGCTGGGGGACAGTATTGATCGGGGGGATGAGACTGGGAGGAGGTTCAATAAAGGGCACGGGGTCGCTTTCCAGTCGAACTTTCCGTTCCGCTTACTTTGCCCTGGACATCACTGACCCGGAAAATCCCGAACTGCTCTGGGAATATAACCATCCTGAGCTTGGATATACTACTTCCTATCCGGCAATAGTTAAAGTGGGAAGTAAATGGTTTGCAGTTTTTGGTTCTGGTCCTACCAATTTAGAACGGGCTGACTGCGATAATACCAGCAAGCAGGGCAAGATATTTGTGGTAGATATTGCTACTGGAAGCCCGTCCCAAATATTTACTACTAATGAAACCGGAGCTTTTATGTCTGATCCGGTTGCCATTGACCTTAATTTAGATTATAATATTGATTTAATCTATATTGGTGAAACTTATGATGCGGGAACTACTTACGGAGGAAAGATGTACCGACTGTGGGCAAAAAATAGTTCCGGCGGAGTGGAGGAGAATCCTGCTAACTGGGTATCCCCTTCGGTTTTTTTCACTACGCCAGCCGCTCAGCCGATTACTTCCGCTGCCGCTGCTGCTTATGATAATGCCCGTAATCTCTGGGTATTTTTTGGCACCGGCAAATTTATGGGGGTTTATGATAAAACTGATTCTTACCAGCAGGCTTTTTATGGAATAAAAGAGCCCTGCATTACCAGTAATTGTTCAACCACGGTTGAAACCAGTTCTTTGTTCAATTCTACCAATGTGCAGGTCTGGGAAGAAAACGGGAATATTACGGTTACTGGAACCGGGATAACCGAAGTTGATACCTGGAGTGAATTATTGAACACGGTTAAAAATTATTCGGGCTGGTACTATAACCTCTGGACCAGCGGTGGAAATCCCAGTGAGCGGGTGCTTTACCGGCCGGTAGTATTTGGGGGAATAGTGTTATTCACCACTTTTATTCCTAACAGTGATGTGTGCGGTTATGGCGGAAGTAGTAATCTTTTTGCTTTAAACTTCACTACTGGTACTGCCAATAACCAGCCAGTCATCGGGAAAGTGGGGACCGAAATTGTAAAAAAAGAAAGCTTAGGCAGTGGAATGGCATCCGGAGTAGTTCTCCATGTGGTTACAGTAGATGCTGGCGGAGGGGGTAATGATATTGAAAAGACCTATGTCCAAATGAGTACGGGCGCAATTATCCAAAAAGATGTCGAAACCCAAAACCAGCAATCCGGGATAACCTCCTGGCGTCAAACCAGATAAACTGGCAAAAGGAGAGAAATTAATGAAAAAAATTTCCCCCCCTTTTTTTATCGTGGCTTTGCTTATAATCATTTTTAGCGCCGGATGTCGGGGAAAAGAGCGAGAGCCCAAACTGAACCCCGAACAACCTCAAACCGTAATGGAAAAATCAAAAACGGAAAAAACACGACCCTCTTCCCTCAACCATCCCCCCCAGGTAGTATTTGCGGAAATTTTACCTAATCCTGCTTATGCTAATACTGACTTAAGAGTGGAAGCCCAAGCCGAAGACCAAGATGGAGATATAGTAGAATTACGCTATCAATGGATTTTTTTTAAAGAAAAAAGGGAAGGAGTGCGGGTTGCAGAAGAAATTCCGGGAGAGACCACCTCTACCCTTTCCCACGAGAAGTTTGTCCATGGAGATATTGTTGCAGTAAAGATAACACCGGTAGATTGGAAAGGCAGCCAGGGGGAAACCCACCAAACCCGTTTCTGTTTAATTAAAAACTCACCTCCGGAGATAGTTTCTTCACCCCCGGAGACTATTTCCGGACCAATTTTTACTTACCAGGTTATTGCCCGGGATAGGGATAATGATCCGATTAGTTTTTCTCTCAGTGAAGATGTCCCTGAAGGGATGACGATTAATTCTGCCACCGGATTAATCACCTGGCCTATCCCTTTAGATTCTTCAGGAGCTTATACGATCCGGGTCAATGGAGACGACGGTCAGGGAGGAACTTGTTATCAGCGTTTTACCCTTACTTTAACTGGGAAAACAAATTTAGAAGAAAAGTAGAAATAAAAGAACATGGCCACTGACCCGAAAATTAAATCTCGCCAAGAATTAATCCCAATAATCCAGAAACTCCGAGCAGAAGGAAAGGTAATTGCTTTTACCAATGGCTGTTTTGACCTTCTTCATGTGGGCCATATCCATTTACTCCGGGAGGCAAAAAAAAACAGCGATGTGCTTATTGTTGGTTTAAATAGTGATACGTCAGTGCGAGCGCTTAAGGGAGAAGGAAGGCCTTTGGTTCCAGAAGATCAACGGGCAGAGATTCTTGCTGCAATTAGGGATGTAGATTATATAGTGATTTTTAATGAACTCGATCCACTAAAAATCATAAATGAAATTAACCCGGATATTTTAGTAAAAGGGGAGGATTGGGCAGAAGGAACAATTATCGGCCAAAAGGAGGTAGAGGCAAGGGGAGGAAAGGTTATTCGGGTTCCTTTAAAACCCGGGATATCCACCACCCATCTGGTTAAAAAGATAAAAGCCTCAAATTAAATTTTTTTCTGAGGGTTCTCCTTCTTTATCCCCCTACCCTTTTATGAAACCAAACAATAAACAGCAAGATACGGAACTCGCTTGCTGAAAAAGGAAATTATTAAAAATTTTTTGGAAGAAATAATTTCCGACTGTTTTTGATAGTCAGAAGAAAATGAAGATACTAAAATCCGAAAATAAAATCCCACTTTCAATAAAATCGCGAAGGAAAATCTCCCGGATTACCATTTCTGTGGATGGATCTACTCCTCTGCATCTGGAATTTCCTCCTACAAAAACTATCCCCTGGATGATTCAAAACTTTGTTTTTCAGCAAGAATTGGAAATACAAGTTTTTGGAGTAAGAGGAGGACGGATTCCGGACTCAGAGTTGGAAATTAACTGGCTTAATATAAAATGGTCTCCCTGATTAGCCATTTTGTCCGCGGTTTTTTCTTTGGTTATATTTCGGAAATTATCAGGGAAAATATAACCTGTCCTGCACCCTATCTTCTCAAAACTGCATCCTCTTTAAATACGTCCGGGAATCGTGGCTCAGAACTTAGCTTACCCCTCTATTCCAGAAAGCTCCAATAAACCGCCAGTCCCCACCTTTCCGGAAGGAAAGCATCCGGTAGACCTCATAAAGACGGATATTTTATTTCACTTCAGGTTCGGACTTTTTCCTCATCCTTTGAGACCCTGAAACGAGTTCGGGGTGACAGTAAAAAAATTTAAGTAATCCCAGAAGAATTTTTCATCCTCCGCCAGGTTAAAATTTTAACTAACCCTCTAAGAGGGAGCAATTTCTTGACATTTTTCCATTGCCATATTATTTTATAACCAAAGGTGGTTTCGGTTAAAAATATTAAAAGAGTTAATAAGTTAGGTAATTTTACCTGATATTTAAGTGAGAGAATATAATGGT
>Ga0315298_1000334_pt1 | contig 93446 bp, 76 predicted proteins | sample WHS_1_MG_FD_203077 | JGI IMG/M metagenome (GOLD analysis project Ga0315298, IMG submission 203077) | Extremophilic microbial mat communities from Washburn Hot Springs, YNP, Wyoming, USA - WHS_1_MG | ecosystem: Environmental > Aquatic > Thermal springs > Hot (42-90C) | place: USA: Wyoming...
AAGAGGTTGTGAAATATGCCAAGAATGGAAGCCAGCAGGCGACCGAGCACCTGCTGTGCAAGTACCGGACGATTGTGGAGGGGAAGGCAAGGTCGTATTTCCTGGTAGGGGCGGACCATGAGGATATCGTGCAGGAGGGGATGATCGGGCTTTTCAAGGCCATCCGCGACTTCCGTAACGACAAACTGCTTCCGTTCCGGGCTTTCGCCGAACTGTGTATCAGCCGCCAGATCTTCACTGCCATCAAGGCTGCCACCCGTCAGAAACACATCCCCCTCAACTCCTACGTCTCCCTCCACGCCAATCTCTACGACTCCGAATCTGACCGCACCCTGCTCGATACCCTGGCCGAGAGCGATACCAGTGACCCCGAGGAAGTGGTCATCACCCAGCAGTTCTCCGATGACCTGCGCAAACATATCCGTAGCGATCTCAGCGAACTCGAATCCGCCGTCCTGCGCAGCCACCTGGAGGGCAAGTCATACCAGGAGATCGCCGCCGAATTGGAGCGCCGGGTGAAGTCTGTGGACAATGCCCTGCAGCGCGCCAAGCGCAAGATCGGCCGCAGCCTCAAGAAGATGATGGTGGTCTGAGGACCACCCGGTGACGTCCACCCCGGCCCGGCCTTGCGGCTGGGCCTTTGCGCGCCTATGAACGCCTGGCTCGCTGCGGCGGCGCTCTGGCTTTACCTGCTCCTGGCCTATACCCTGGTGCTCCGCCGGGTACCGACGCTGGCGAGCGACGACACCGCCCGCCCAGCCTGGGGGACAGCCGCTATTCTCGCCGGGCTGCTGGGCGCGCTCACCCTGGCCGCCTTCTATGTGGATGCCTGGGCCCTGTGGCACCTCAATCCCATAGTGGAGCGCGGACACTTGGTGCTGGCCGCGGCGTTCGCGGGTATGGCCCTGCTCCCCTGGCCCTGGCTATACCTGTCGCTCTGGGGGCTCCTCCGCCTGGGCCGGCCGTGGCTGGGGGGGATGTCGGGCCGCCGGAGCGCCTCCTCGGCGCTCACCATGGCTGCCTGGAGCAGCGGCCTCATCCTGATCGCCGCGCTCCAGTTGCCGCGGGGGTTCGTACTCACCACCTATGACGTGGGCCTCCCCGGCCTCCCCCGGGAGTTGGAGGGCACCACCATCCTCCACCTCTCCGACCTGCACTACGCCAGTTACTCGGGCGGCCGCCTGCAGGCCAGGTTCCGCCGCCTGCGCCGGCTGCACCCGGACCTGGTGGTGGTCGCCGGCGATTTCATCTCCCATTCGCCCGCCTGGCTCGGCCCGGCCGCTCGGCTGGTGCGCAGTATCCCGGCCCGGCGCTACCTGGCGGTCGAAGGCAATCACGACGTGTGGTACCTGGGCCAGAAGGCGCAGGACCGCATTCGTGAGGAGGGCCTGGAGGTGCTCTGGAACGACGCCCGGCCCCTGGCTCCCGGCCTCTGGGTGGCCGGGGTGGGCGACCCCTACACCGGCCGCGATTGCCTGCTCGACGCCCTGCGCCGGGTGCCTCCGGGCGCGGGCGTCATCTTGCTCAGCCACACCCCGCAGCCTGTGTACGCTGCCTCCCGCGCTGGCGTCAGCCTCATGCTTTGCGGCCACACCCACGGGGGCCAGGCCAGTCTGCCCGGCCTGGGGCCCCTGCGCACCAAGACGGTCGCCGGTGATTTCCCGTATCTCGTCGGCTGGCATCGCCAAGGTCCCACCCGCCTCTTCATCAACCGCGGCCTGGGCGAACTGGGCCCCGGCCTGCGCCTGGGCGTGCCCCCCGAGGCGGCCCTGCTCACCCTGCGCCGCGCGCCCGCCCGGGAGGCCAGGCCATGACCTCCTGGTCGCTGGTGGGCGTGCTCGCCTGCTACTTCACCCTGGCCTATGTGCCGCTGCTCTGGCTGGCAGTGGGGCTGGGGAAGTCGTTTCGTGCTGTACTCACGGCTGCACTGGGCCTGGCCGTGGGTTCGCTGCTGGGGTACTGGGTCTACCTCTGGGTGGTCTGGCAGGGGTGGCTGACCCGGCTCATCTTTGGCGGCACGCACGCCCGGTCCGTCCTGATGGCCGGTTCCGCGTTGGCTGCCGCCCTGTGGATGCTCGCCTGGCTGGTGCTCGTAGTCCGCTCCGGCCGCTCCCGCCTGCGGCAGCCCCCCGGCTGGGCTCTTGCCCTGCTCACCCTGTACGTGCTGCCGGTCCTGGCAGGCGGGGTGGTGGTCACCTGGCGCCTGTTCCAGATCCCCCGGCCCCTGCAGATCAGCCGCTACCGGGTCATGATCCCCAACCTGCCGGCACGGCTGGAGGGCATGAGCCTGCTTCAGGTATCCGACATCCACCACCTCCCTGCTTCCGCCCGGCTGCTTGCCGACCGCATGGCGCCCCTGGCCGCGCTGCACCCCGACCTGGTGGTGGCCACGGGTGATCTCGCGGGCGGCTCCCGGGATGACCTGCGGGCGGCGGTCTCCCTGGTGCGGGCCATCCCCGCCCGTGCCCACTACGGGGTGGAGGGCAACCACGAAGTATGGGGATTCGGCGCCGGTTCCACCGCGCTGCAACAGGCCGGGCTGGCCGTGCTCCATAACCGCGCCGTGCGCCTGGCGCCGGGGGTGTGGCTGGCCGGCACGGGTGACCCCTACTGTCGCCGCGCCGACCTTTCCCGGGCCCTGGCCGGCATCCCCCCCGGCGACACCGTCATCCTGCTCTGCCACTCGCCCCAGGCGGCCCGCGCCGCCGCCCACCGCGGGGTGACTCTCATGCTCTGCGGCCACACCCACGGCGGCCTGGTGAGCGTGCCGGGGCTGGGCATGCCCAAGTTCCTCTCCAACAGCCTGGTGACCGGGGGCGAACTCTTCGGCACTCCCTATATCCGGGGCTGGTACCGGGTGGGCAAGATGATGCTCTACGTCAACCGCGGGGTGGCCGGCCGCTACCGGCTCGACTGCCCCCCCGAGGCGGCGCTGTTCACCCTGCACCGGGCACCCGGGGGCCGGACGGTCACGGTTGCCGAGGACACGGTTCCCTACGAGTGATGAGTAACCGGTAACCAGAGCCTCTCTCCCCCCACTCACCACTCACCAGCCCACCACGCCACGCCTCCCAGGGAGGGACTCCCTGCCCCTCCTGTCGAAGAAGCCCCTTTCGTACCTGCCAAGCGGAGGAAGCACTGTTGCTAAGCGACTTGGAAATCGCCCAGGCCGCCACCATGCGGCCCATTGCCGAGATCGCGGCCGCCCTGGGCCTGCAGGATAGCGAAATCGAGCCCTATGGCCGCTACAAGGCCAAGGTAGACCTGGGTGTGCTTGCGCGCCTGGCCGACCGGCCCGACGGCCGGCTGATTGACGTCACGGCCATCACCCCCACCCCGCTGGGGGAGGGCAAGACGGTGACCACCATCGGCCTCTCGCAGGCCCTGGCCAAGATCGGCAAGCGCGTGTGCACCACCCTGCGCGAACCCTCCCTCGGCCCCACGTTCGGGATCAAGGGCGGCGCCGCCGGCGGCGGCTACAGCCAGGTGCTGCCCATGGAGGATATCAACCTCCACTTCACCGGCGACATCCACGCGGTGGGCATCGCCAACAACCTGCTGGCAGCGATGATTGATGCCCACCTCAAGCACGGCAACGCCCTGGGCATCGTCCCCGACAGCATCACCTGGCGCCGGGTGGTGGACCTCAATGACAAGTGGGCGCTCTACCGCACCATCCTCGGCCTGGGGGGTGAAGGGCGGGTCATCCGGGAGGCCGGCTTCGACATCACCGTCGCCTCCGAGATAATGGCCATCCTCGCACTGACGGACAGCCTGGCCGACCTGCGGGCACGCCTGGGGCGGATCATCGTGGCCAACACCAGGGGCGACGAGCCGGTCACCGCTGAGCAACTGCGCGCGGCCGGGGCCATGACCGTGCTCCTGCGCGAGGCGATCAAGCCCAACCTGGTGCAGACCATCGAGGGCACCCCGGTGCTTATCCACTGCGGGCCCTTTGCCAATATTGCCCAGGGCAACAGCAGCGTCCTGGCCGACAAGATCGCCCTCAAGTGTGCCGACTACGTGGTTACCGAGAGCGGTTTTGGCAGCGACCTGGGGGCGGAGAAGTTCTTCGACATCAAGTGCCGGGCCGGTGGCCTGCGGCCGTCCTGTGCGGTCATCACTCTCTCCATCCGCGCCCTGAAGATGCACGGCGGCGTGGGTAACGTGCGCCCGGGCAAGCCGCTACCCCCGGAGATCCTGGAGGAGAACCTGTCGGCGGTGGAGCGCGGCGCCGCCAACCTTGCCAAGCACATCGAGAATATTCGCCTCTTCGGCGTGCCCGCGGTGGTATCCATAAACCGGTTCACCTCCGATACCGACGCCGAGGTGGCCCTGGTGCAGCGCCTGGCGATGGAGGCCGGCGCCTACGCCGCCGTGCCCAGCGAAGTGTGGGCGCGCGGCGGCGAGGGCGGGGTGGACCTGGCGCAGGCGGTGGTGAAGGCCTGCGACCAGCCCAACGACTTCCATTTCCTGTATCCTGACGAGGCCTCCATCACCGACAAGATCGAGACTATCGCCCGCCAGGTCTACGGCGCCGACGGCGTGGAGTACCTCCCCCTGGCCCGGGCCAAGATCGCCCAGTACACGCGCTGGGGGTTGGCCCACCTGCCCATCTGCATGGCCAAGACCCACCTCTCGCTTTCACACGACCCCAACCTGAAGGGCCGCCCGGTCGGCTTCCGGGTGCCCATTCGCGATGTCCGGGCCAGCGCGGGCGCGGGGTTCCTGTATCCCCTGCTAGGCGACATCCCCACCATGCCCGGCCTCCCCTCGGAGCCGGCCGCCGCCCGCATTGATATTGACGAACAGGGCAATACCGTGGGGCTGTTTTGAGGGACAGTTTCCTGCCCGGGCCAGGGTCTCGCTCCCGGGTGCCGGCACCGGCAGGTGGCTGTCCCTGTCGTCGTTAGCAGGGTAGAATATACAGCATTGAGTATCCAGCACCGGAGGGTGCCCATGACCATCAGCAAGCCGAAACCGTTGGATGAGATTCTAAGGTACCTGGCGGGGGCCCGGCGGGTCTTCCTGCTCGGGTGCTCCGACTGTGCTACCGTGTGCCAGGTGGGCGGCAAGGACCAACTGGCCCGGATGGCCGGCATCTTGCAGGAGCACGGCAAGGAGGTGACCGGTACCCTGGTCGCCGAGCCCGGCTGCCACCTGCTGGAACTCAAGCGGGTGCTACGCCACCAGCGCGAGCAGGTGGAGGCGGCCGACGCGGTGCTGGTGCTCTCTTGCGGCACCGGTGCCCAGACGGCCGCCGCGGTGCTCTCGGACAAGCCGGTGTACCCGGGCACCGACACCATCTTCCTGGGCCAGGTGCAGCGCTTCGGCCAGTTCGCCGAGGTTTGCTCTGCCTGCGGCGAGTGCCTGCTCGAGCGCACCGCCGGCGTCTGCCCGGTCACCCGCTGCGCCAAGGGGCTGCTGAATGGCCCCTGCGGCGGCACCAGTGCGGAGGGCAAGTGCGAGGTGGATCCCGAGCAGGATTGCGCCTGGAAACTCATCTATGACCGGCTGGCCGCCATGGGCCGGCTCAAGAACCTATCCGAGTACACCCCCGCCCGTGATCACCGCAAGCGGCCGGGCCGGCACCTGGTTACCCGCGAAGAGGAGGGGGCGGCATGAGCCTGCGCGAAGCCCTGAAGTCCGGCAAGTTCGTCGTCACCTCGGAGGTGGGCCCGCCCAAGGGCACCCACGTCGAGGCCACCCTGGAAGAGGCCGAGTTCGTCCGGGGCAAGGTGGACGCGGTCAACGTCACCGACATCCAGGCCGCGGCCATGCGCCTGGGCTCCATGGCCACCTGCCACCTGCTCAAGGAGCGCGGCTTCGAGCCCGTGTTGCAGATGGTCTGCCGCGACCGCAACCGGCTGGCCCTGCAGAGCGATCTGCTCTCCGCCTGGGTGCTGGGCATCGAGAACGTGCTCTGCCTCACCGGGGACCACCCCACCCTGGGCGACCATAAGGGCGCCAAGCCGGTCTATGACCTGGATTCGGTGCAGTTGCTCGCCGCGGCCTCGGGCCTCAACGAAGGCCATGACATGGAGGGCAATGAACTCGACGGTAAGCCCGACTTCCTGCTGGGCGCAGTGGTCACCCCCGGCGGCAACCCGGTCGAGGCCCAGGTGATGAAACTGGAGCGCAAAGTCGCCGCCGGGGCCCGCTTTATTCAGACCCAGGCGGTCTATGACGTGGAGCAGTTCGCCCGCTTCATGGACCGCGTGGCTCACCTCGACGTGCCCATCCTGGCCGGCATCGTGTTGCTCAAGAGCGCGGGCATGGCCAAGTACATGAATAAGAACGTGGCCGGTGTGCACGTCCCCGATGCCCTGATCGAGCGCATGACCACCACGGACAACAAAGTCGCCACCTCCATCGAGATCGCGGCCGAGTTGATCACCGGCCTACGCAAGTACTGCCGGGGCGTACATCTCATGCCCCTGGGTTGGGACAAGCACGTGCCGGCCGTGCTGGAGGCGGCGGGGGTGTAGGACCGTAGATCGTAGGGCAGGAGCAACCTCCTGCCCTACGGAATCACCTCGCCCATGACAACGACTTCGGCTCTCCTCGCCCTCACCTTGCTTCCTATCCTGGCGCTCGCCGCCGCGGAGGCAGCCCCCATGGATACCACCCCTCTCCTTGGCGACCGCCCGGGCGACGTCACCGAGATCGCACCCAACGGCCCCGTAGGGCCGCCTCTCGCCCTGGCCGACGGGCGGCTGGCGCTCTTCGTGATCCAGGGCAAGCCCCATGCCCAGGCCATGTACGCCCGGTGGTCCACGGATGGCGGTCTCACCTTCGGGGCACCCGAACGTCTCTTTGACTTCCCCGCCGACCGCGGCACCTTCATGGAGGGGGCGGTGCTGCAATCCCGGCAGGGGACCCTCCACCTCTTTGGCCTGGACTACTACGACTTCGATTTCAAGGACCGCGGCAAGTCCAAGAGTCACCTCTGGCATGCCCGCTCCCGGGACGGCGGCAAGACCTGGGAGCCGGTGCAACAGGTGCCCTTCGGGTTGGAATACACAGGCGCCTCGAACAACGCCTTTCAAACCCGCTCCGGGCGCATCATCGCTCCCGTCAGCGGGCTCTCGGAGCGCGAGATCGGCCCCTGGGTGAGCCTGGCCCCCTACTCAGACGACGACGGCGCCACCTGGCATGCCCCGTCGCAGCAGATAACCATGAACACCGGGGCCCGTGACTGGTACGAGTCCGGCGCCGCCGAGCCGGTGGGCATTCAGTTGGCGGACGGCCGGCTCTGGCTGCTCCCCCGCTCGCAAGACGGCTACCAGTGGGAGTCCTTCTCCTGGGACGATGGGCTCACGTGGACGCCGGTCCGCCACACCCGCTTCGTCTCCAACCAGTCGGCCATGGGCATCCTGCGCCTGAAGGACGGGCGGCTGCTGCTCATCTGGTGCAACTGTGGCGCCGAGGGCGGGTGGGGCATCGGCTGGGGCAACGCCGAGCGCGCAGTGATGGCAGCCGCAGTCAGCCGCGACGAGGGCCGCACCTGGTCGGGCTACCGGGAGATTGGCCGGGTGACGACAAACTCGCAGGTGTCCTATCCCTATCCGACCGAGACGGCGGACGGGCACGTGCTGGTCTACGCGGCGGGACGGCTGATCCGTTTCCATCCCGACTTCCTGGAGCGCCGCGCCTTTTCCGAGGACTTTTCCGCCGGGCTGCGCCGCTGGTCCACGCTGGGCGCGACCGGTGCGGTGGCGACCCCAAACCCGGACGGCGCGGGCCAGGTCCTGCGCCTGCTAAAGCCGGAGGCCGACCAGCCCGCGGCGGCCTGCCTCAACTTCCCGTACGGTGAGGTGGGGGAGATGGCGCTCGAGATGCGCAGCGAGCCCGGCTTCCAGGGCGCGCACCTCACCCTGTCCGACCACTACGACCTGCCGGGCCTGCCCCGCGAGGGCGCCTTCCCCGTGCGCATCCTTTCCAGTGGCCGCCTCCAGATCATCGGTAGCGGCGGCACCTGGCTCGACACGCCGGGCGATCTGGTGCCCGGCCGCTGGCATACTCTCCGCCTGGCTTGGGATTGCCGTGCGGGCCAGGCTGTGCTGCACCTGGACGGGGAGGAGGTGGCCAACATCGAGCAGTACGTGCGCGCCCCCCGGCGCCTGCTACCTGCGCCTGCGCTCGACCGCCGCGAAGACGGACGAGGCCGGGATGTACCTACGGTTGGTGAAGGTGTCAGTGGGGGAATGAGCCCTGCTCAGGCTTGATCCTGGCCGTCACCTCGGCCAGCCACCGCGCGCTGTCGGGGAGCATGAGCCGGATTTCCTCGCCCTCGGCGGGCTGGAGCGCCAGGTAAATCCCCCCACTGCGCCGTTCGCCGGTCTCCAGGTGCGTTTCGGCCGCGGACCGCAGCCTGCTGAGCGGCAGATCTACTGCCTTGCCCCCCAGTACGCTGCGGAAGATGAGGCGCCGCTCGGTCAGCACCGCCACCACCAACGCCTGCAGCGAAGGCCTGTCTCCCCGCTGCCAGCAAAGCGCGCCCCTGGGCCCCAGCACCAGGGTCTCCCCCGCGTCGGTCAGGGCACGCCTGACCTGCCGGCCTTGCCATGCCAGCCCCGTCCCCGCCGCGAAGGCGACAAACAGGACCGCCGACAGGGCGGCCAGCCCCACTATCTGCACCGGGGTCAGCCCCGGGCCCCAAGTACCCGTCTCCAAGGCGTCATCCTATGCCGGGGGATCCCGTACCTACCGCGCCTGACCCACAATTGCGCCCTTCGACTTCGCTCAGGGCAGGCTCTTCGGCCTGCAGTGGGTTGCCATACTGCCGGCCCTCCGTGCCTCCTCCAGGAAGTCATCTCAGACCTGCATCTCAGATCCCAGATGCCCCTGCCACCCTGACCCCTATACCCCAGACCCTTCTCCTCCTACATCTGCCCTCCGACATGGCGGATGGATACCACATGGTCGCCCTCGACGGTCAGCAGGTTATAGGTGCCCACGAACTCGTGGCTGGTATTCACCAGGAGCAACCGCTTGGGCGGAAGCCAGGCCATCTGGTCGCGATGCGTGTGGCCGTAGAGGAAAACCTTGTAGTTGTGCTCGGGCAGGTGCTCCCCAAACCAGGGATACTCCTCCGGGCTAATGCGGTGGGAGAAGACGATGCCAAAGGTGGGGTCGGGCTTGGCCAACTCCCGTTCGAGCCAGGCCTTGTAGGGGGCATAGACCAGGAACTCGTCCTCCCAGCGGGTGTCCAGCGCCACATACCGGTGGGTGCCCAGGTCAAAACTGTAGGTGGCCGGCCCACAATAGTCCTCGTAGGGGCTCTTGCTGCCAAAACTGCCGTCGGTGCCCCGGTCGTGGTTGCCCGGCACCACGAAGGTGGGCACCGTGAAGCCGTCCAACTCGCGGATGAAGGTGCGGTACTGCTCGGGCTGTGCGCTCTCGGTAAGGTCGCCGGTGATGATCGCGAAATCCACCCCCAGCCGGCTCACCTGCTGCGCCGTGCGGTGGAACACTTCGGCCGCATAGGGCGCGCTCTGCTTGCCGATGTGCACGTCGGTGAGGTGGGCGATGGTGTAGCGCTTGGGCCATTCCCGGTACACCCGCACCGCGCGCTCGGCAGTGTCCACAAACCGGGTGTCGGCCCAAACCAGCGCGCTCACGGTGTACAGCCCCTCGGGCATGTCCCTGGGCACCGGCACCTTCATCCTCACCATGCCCTCGACCGGCTGCACGCAGTTCTCATCCTCGAAGTTGAGCACCTGGCGCCGCTCCCCACCCCCGATCAGCGTCACCTGCAGATCCGACAGCGGCACGGGCACCGCCACCGTGATGGTGAAGGAGTCTCCCGCCTTCACGAGTGCCGGCTGCGTGGAGGCCGGCCAGCGAATCAGGCCCAGCGTGCCGTCAAGGTTCCGGGCCAGGCCGGCCGTTCCGGTCCACACCAGCACCAACAGGCAGGCCATCACCCCAAGTGGCTTGCGCATCTCACCCTCCTCATCAGGGCCCTTGCTTGTCATCTCGAGCGGCAATCCGAGCGCCTGCTCCGGATCCCCGGCGAGAGATCTCGCTCTCCCCTCTTGGAGGGTCACCGCCATGACACCTGCCGCGCCATGCAGGAAGGGCTCCTATCCCCCTATCCTCCCCCTGATCTCCTCCCGCCACCTCTCCTGCTGCGGCAGTTGGAAGCCGACTTGCCGGCCATCAGCCAGGCTCAGGATCAGGAAGGGTAGGCCGCTGCGATAGTTGCCCTTGAACCACTGATCCTGGGCCATCTCGCGGATGTCAGCCAGCGGCACCACGATGTCCCTGCCGATCGGCTGCCGGAAGACCAGCCGCTGTTCGGTCAGTGCCGCCGCCCCCAGCGTCCTGACCGACACGTAATCGCCCCCGCCCTGGAAGTACCCGCGCACGGGCCCCAGGATAACATTCTCTCCCCCGGTCGCCAGGTCGCGCTGCAACGACGGCACTCTCGTGAAATAGCGCCACAGCACGACCGCCACCGGCGTTGCCGCGACGGCAATGGCAAGCCAGACCCAAACCTGCACCAGACTCCTCCTTCCGCCCCCCAGCGCCCACTACCGCCACCGGACCTTAGGACCTCGGCTCTGCTATCGGTCTATTCGCCTATCCTCCAAAGTCCCCATTTCACAACAGCGTTTTGTGTCACGCATCCTCGTGCCCTCCGGCTCCCCCCTTCGGGCAGGTCACTGCCTGCGCCCTGCCGAACCTATCACGTGCCGGGGCCACGCCCCGGCGTTCACGCGCATGAGGAGTGCACCAATGGCGTACACTATCACCTGCCTCCCCGGCGACGGCACCGGGCCGGAACTGATGGCAGTTGCCCGTCGTGTGATAGACGCGACGGGGGTGGCAATTCGTTGGGAGGAACAGCCCGCGGGTCTGGAGGCCGCCGAGAAGTATGGCACCACCCTGCCCGAGCAGACGCTGGAATCCATCCGCCGCAACAAGGTCGCGCTCAAGGCCGGCATCACCACCCCCATTGGCAAGGGCTTTCGCTCGGTGAACGTCGCCCTGCGCCAGACCCTGGGGCTGTATGCCTGCCTGCGGCCATGCAAGAGTTACCCTGGCGTGCGCTCGTCCTACTCGGACATTGACCTGGTGATCGTGCGCGAGAACACCGAGGACCTCTACGCCGGGGTGGAGTTCGATGCCGGCACCCCCGAGGCCGAGCAGATCATCGCCATGGCCCCCGCGGGCAAGGTGCAGCCCGGCTCCGCGATCTCCGTCAAGCCCATCTCCCAGGCCGCCAGCGCGCGCATCGTGCGTTTTGCCTTCGAGTACGCCCTGGCTCACGGCCGGCGCAAGGTTACCGCGGTGACCAAGGCCAACATCATGAAGTTCACCGACGGGCTCTTCCTGCGGGCCGCCGCCGCCGTGGCCAAAGACTACGAGGGGCGGGTGCAGTACGAGGAGATGCTGGTGGACAACATGTGCATGCAACTGGTGCAAAAGCCGCATCTCTATGACGTGCTGGTGCTGCCCAACCTCTACGGCGACATCGTCAGCGACCTTTGCGCGGGCCTGGTGGGTGGGCTGGGGGTGGCCCCCGGCGCCAATATCGGCGAGGGCATGGCTGTCTTCGAGCCCATCCACGGCTCCGCCCCCAAGTATCGGGGCCAGGACAAGGTCAACCCCACGGCCATCATCCTCTCGGGGATGCTCATGCTGCGGTATCTGGGCGAGACCGCCGCCGCCGACCGCCTGGAGCGCGCGGTGGCCGCGGTCATCGCCGAGGGCAAGGACGTCACCTACGACATGAAGCCCGACCGCAACGACCCCACCGCCGCCACCACCACCCGCATGGCGGAGGCGATCATCGCGAGACTGTAGGAGGTGTCATGTCGAGCGGTAGTCCCGGGCATGCGAGGGACCCCCGTCGAGGAATCTCGCTCTCCGTCCCTCCTGTGGAATGGCCTCCAGCGACTGGTACGGGCTTGAGGTGTCGGTCCGAAGTAGGGCCTGCCCGGAGCCTGCCCTGAGCGCAGCCGAAGGGTGGCCGCCCGGTCCGTTGTCGCCGGCAGGCATGTGGAGCGCGTGCGCTCCTGACCCTCGAAGCCTTGGCGTAGGGGATCCAGCGCCGGTTCCTGTCCCACGAAGCCTTGGCGAAGTGGGATGGTCGAGGGGCTTCAGCCCCGTTCCCTCTGCTGTGGTGTGCGGGCAAGCATCCCGGTCGTGCCATCTGCCCGCGGGTAACATTGGCGCTTCCGGCCTCCAGCCTCCAGCCTCCAGCAACCCTCCCCCCGGAATCGCAGTCTTATTGGCAGCGGCCGCCCGCTGGCCGCGGCCGGTTGCTTGCCCCGGAGGGGCTTCGTGGTGTAACCTTGGCGGCGGGGTATAAGGCAACGGAATGAACCGGGTCCTGGGCGGCAGATACGAGATCATGGACAAACTGGGGGAGGGCGGCATGGCCGTCACCTACCGGGCGCACGACCCCGTGCTCAACCGCATGGTGGCGATCAAGGTCATGCGCGAGCACCTGGGCAGCGACCCCCAGTTTCAGGAGCGCTTCCGGCGGGAGGCGCAGGCCGCGGCCAACCTCACCCACGAGAATGTGGCCGCGGTGCACGACTCCGGGGTGGACGGCGACTGCCATTACATCGTGATGGAACTGGTGGAGGGGGAGGACCTGAAGCGCCGCCTGCGCCGGGTGGGGATGCTGCCCATTCCCCAAGCGCTGGACGTGGCCGCCCAGGTGGCGCGGGCGCTGGAGGCCGCGCACGCCCGGGGCATCGTGCACCGGGATATCAAGCCGCACAACATTCTGATCACCTCCGACGGCAAGGTCAAGGTCACCGATTTCGGCATCGCCAAGGCGGCCACCAGCAGCGGCCAGACCGAGACCGGCACCATCATGGGCTCGGTGCATTATTTCTCCCCGGAGCAGGCCCGCGGGGAGGCAACGGGGCCCCAGGCGGATATCTACTCGCTCGGGGTAGTGCTCTTTGAGATGCTCACCGGGCGCCTACCCTTCGAGGGCGAGAATCCGGTGGCGGTCGCCCACAAGCAGATCTATGACCCCCCGCCCCTGCCCAGCCATTTCAACCATGAGATCCCGCCGGAACTGGATGCGCTGGTGCTGCGCTGCCTGGCCAAGGACCTCACCCGCCGCTATTCCGGCGCCACCGAGTTACTGAGTTACCTTGCTGGCATCCAGCGCCGCCTGGAGGACGAGCCCACCCTGCACGTTGCCCGGCGCCCGCCCGTCCCCCCCATCGAGCAGACGATCGTGGAGCCGCCCGGCATGCCGAACATTGAGCGACCCCGGCTGCAGATTTCCGAGCCGGAGTTGCAGCCCGTGCGCTCGGCTTCGCGCACCGCGTTTGGGCTGGTGTTCCTGGCCATCCTGCTGGCGGGCGCGTTGCTGGGGGCCACGATGTGGATGCTGCAGCGGCCGGGCGGGGCCAAGACCAACACCATCACCCCCGATCTCTGTCAACTGGATGTCACCTCGGCCAAGGCCGTGCTGCGCGGGCGCAACCTGAAGTTCCGGCTGGTGGGTAAGGTTTACAGCGACTTCGTCCCCCGGGGCCTGGTGGTACGCCAGGAACCGGAGGCGGATGCCCGCATCCGGCCCGGTAGCGGGGTGGATGTCTGGCTTAGCCTGGGGCCGAAACTGGCCCTGGTGCCAGACGTCAGCCGCATGTCTGCCGCCCGCGCCGGGGAGCAGCTGAAGGCCGCTGGCTTCAAGGCCGGTAACATTAAGGAACAGGCCGACCCGGTGGTGCCCGTGGGTTTCGTAGTCGCCACTGACCCCGCCGCCGGGGCTCGCGCCGAACGCGGGAGCACGGTCAACCTGGTCGTCAGCACCGGCCCCCCTGCCCCCGCGGCCCCGGAGAATCCCGAGCCCACGCTCCCGGAACAGGAGGGCAACACCACCGGACCCCATACCGCCACTTTCAGGTACACCGTGCCGGGCACCGGCACCAATCCGGTGGAGGTGCGGGTGGAGGTCGAGGACGACAGCGGCAAAACCGTGCTCTACAAGGCCAGCCAGGTCCCCGGTACCAGCATCCCCGACCAGACCATCACCTATTCCGGCAGGGCCACCGTCAAGGTCTACCTCGACGGCCAGCAAACGGAGGCGCGGGTCTACGGGGGTTGACCGCCTGCTCTCCGGGCCCGTCGTCACCCGGCGTTTCCCTTCTCATTTCGGCGCGCATGTGCTATCATTGTTCGGTGCGGAGAGGTGGCCGAGTGGCTGAAGGCAGCCGCCTGCTAAGCGGTTGAAGGTCTGAATGGATCTTCCCCGGGTTCGAATCCCGGCCTCTCCGCCAGCCGTGCGTCAATCCCGACCGGCTGGCTCCGGCCGAAACCCGAAACCCTCTGCCATCCGCCTATTCGCCTATCCGCCTCCGGTTTGACTCTCCCCCTCCCCGGCGGGTATGATACGGCCACTTCGCCGGCAGCCTGATCCAGGAGCGTCCCATGCAGTGAACCGCAAGCCAGGTGTTACCCTGCGCGCCGTCCTGCTCGGCCTCATCCTCATCCCCGTCAACTGCCTCTGGGTCACCGTCATCGAGGTGCGCTGGTACAACCTTGACGGCAGCTGCCTGCCCCTGTTCATCACCCCCGTCTTCCTGCTGTTCCTGGCCACCGTCGCCAACATCGCGCTCGCCCGCCTCAGCCCCCGGCACGCCCTGACCCAGGGCGAGTTACTCACCGCTTACATCATGACGGTAGTCTCCTCCACGGTCGCCGGCCACGACACCCTGCAGAACATGTTCGGGGCCATCACCCACCCCGCGTGGTACGACCACCTGCGGCCCGAGCGCAACTGGGCCACGGTGCTCTTTCCCTACCTGCCCAAGTGGCTCTTCGTGTGGGACATGCCGGCCCTGCACGGCTTCTACGAGGGCGGCGCCAACCCGTGGGCCTGGCGGAATATTCAGCCCTGGATCGTGCCCCTGGCGTGGTGGGGGCTGTTCTTCCTGGTGATCGTGGGGATGCTGCTCTGCCTGAATGTCTTCATCCGGCGGGCCTGGGCGGAGAACGAGAAACTGGCCTACCCCATCATCCAGCTGCCGGTGGCGCTCACCGAGGGGGGCACGGGCAAGGCGCTCTTCACCTCGCGGCTGATGTGGATCGGCTTCGCGGTAGCCGCCGGGCTCACCCTGCTCAACGGGCTGCGCTTTTTCTACCCCAGCCTGCCCTACGTGAATATGAAGCACAACGAGACCCGCATCACCTTCGCCACCTGGCCCTGGAATGCGGGCGGTGACATCCCCCTGGACTTCTACCCCTTCATGGTCGGGCTGTCCTATTTCGTGCCCCTGGACCTGCTCTTCTCGTGCTGGTTCTTCTTCCTCTTTCGCAAGGCCGAGTTCGTCACCGGCGCCGCCACCGGGCTTTACCAGCAACTGGACTTCCCCTACATCAACGAGCAGGCCTCCGGCGCCTGGATCGGCCTGGCCCTGCTGGCACTCTGGGCCAGCCGCAACTCTATCAAGCACGCGCTACAGGTAGCGCTGGGCAAGGTGGCGGCCGACGACCAGGGCGAACCGCTACGCTATCGCTGGGCGCTGCTGGGACTGGTGGTGGGCACCGGCTTCTTGCTGCTCTTCTGGCGCTATGCGGGCATGAACCTGTGGGCGGTGGCGGTGGTCTTTGGCATCTACTTTCTACTCGCGCTGGCCATCACCCGGGTGCGGGCCGAATTGGGCGCGCCCCATGAGATCTATTTCGTGAACCCGGCCAACATTATGGTGCGGGTAGCCGGCACCGACCTGCTGGGGCCGCGCAACCTGGCCGGCATCTCCGACACCCACTGGATGAACCGCTGCTACCGCAACCACCCCATGCCCAACCAGTTGGAGGCGTTCAAGATGGGCGAGGTGGCGGGGATGAGCATGCGCCGGGTGGCCTTCGTGCTCATCTTTGCGGCGGTGGTGTCGGTGCTCGCCACCTACGCGGTGTCGCTGTGGCAGGGGTATACCGACGGCGCGCTGGCCAAGAGCCGGGGCTTCAAGTGGTGGGCCGGGGCCGAGTCTTACGACCGCCTGCAGAACTGGCTGGAGACCCGGGAGATCGGCCAACTGCAGGCCAACCGGCGGCTGGCCATGATCGCCGGCTTCGCGTTTGTGTTCTTCCTGCGCCTGATGCGCACCAATTACCTGTGGTGGCCGTTCCACCCGGCGGGCTACGCCCTGGGCGTCTCCTTTGCCATGGACTACTTCTGGTTTGCCTTTCTCATGGGGTGGGCGATCAAGGGGCTGCTCATCCGCTACGGCGGCATGAACCTGCACCGGCAGGCCATGCCCTTCTTCCTGGGCCTGGTGCTCGGGAGTTACGTGATGGGCTCCATCTGGGCCGCCATCGGCTGCCTGGCCGGGCACGACGCGTACAAGATCTTCATCTGACGGGCAGGGCGTAGGGATTAGGGTTTCGGGTCTCAGGTGGGGAACGAACTCCCTCTCCCCCGGGAGAGGTGGGGGTGAGGGGTCCGGTCGTTCTGAGCGCACTCCCGGCATCCGCCGGCATGAGTGTCAACTTCCCTCCTACCCCCCGGAGGCCGGCGGCGCCGGCCCCCGCTGCAGGTCCTCGACCAGTTGCAGGTACTGCTCGCGGGTGATCTCGCCGCGGGCGTAGCGGAGGCGGGCGATTTCGAGCGCAGCCTCCTGGGTGCCGCGTGGCATCCGGCCGGCTGGACCCCCGGCAGAGCGCGCCGCCCACACGATCAGATACACTACCAGTACCAGCACCAGCACCGGCAGCAGCATCATCCAGATCATCCCCAGCCACCACCAGCCTCCTGTGTCCCAGCCCCACCAGTGCATCTGGTCCTCCCTTCCCTCGGGCTCCCGGCCGCTCCGGCAGGTCTTGGGCGCCCGAGGGCAAAGTTACAGGACGCGGCGAGCGCGCTGCGAGTACTATACCAAGGAGGCGTCTGGTGGCAACACTGAAAATCGGCGTCTTGGTGGGCCTGGAGGCCGACCCTCGTCCCGAGTTAGCCAAGGTGCGCGACCTGGGGCTGGATTCTTGCCAGTTGTGCTGCTGGGATCCCGCCCTCTACACCGAGCAGCGGGCCAAGGCCACCCGGCAGGCAGCGGACGAATTGGGAGTGGAGATCACCTCGCTATGGGCGGGCTATCCCGGCCCCCTGCACTGGGATTTCCGCGAGGGCCCAAGCACCATCGGCTTCGTTCCCGAAGCGATGCGCGAGGTACGTGTGGACGCCCTGCTGCGGGGTGCCGACTTCGCGGCCCAGGCGGGCTTCCCCTCCGTGACCACCCACGCCGGTTTCATCCCCGAGGACCCGGCCAGCCCGGTATACAAGGCGGTGGTGGTGGCCCTGCGCCGCATCGCCGAGCGCTGCCAGGGCCACGGGCTCTGGTTCTGCCTGGAGACCGGCCAGGAGACCCCCATCACCCTGCTGCGCCTGATCACCGACATCGGCACCGGCAATGTAGGGGTCAACTTTGACCCCGCGAACCTGCTGATGTACGGTAAGGCCAATCCGGTGGACGCCCTGGACATCCTGGGCCCCTACGTGCGGGGCGTGCACGCCAAGGACGGTGAGTATCCCACCGAGCCGATGGAACTGGGGGTCGAGAAGCCGCTGGGGCAGGGCCGGGTGAATATCCCCGCCTTCGTGGCAAAACTGAAGTCCTTCGGCTACACCGGCGCCCTCACCATCGAGCGCGAGATCACCGGCGACCAGCAGATTGCCGATATTCGCGCCGCGGTGGCATTGCTGCGGCCGCTGGGTTAGCGTCTGGGGTTGGGGGTATGGGGTCTCGGACGAGGAGGCCCCCTCCCCTCTCCCTGGAGGGAGAGGGGAGGGTGAGAGGGAGCAGCGCCCGCGATCCGGCCTACCAGTCTCCCTCCACCTGAGAGCACATAGACGGCTGACCGCTACAGCCTCACCACCTTCGCCTTCGCCGCCCGCACCAGGTCCGCGGGGGCGAGGAGTAACTGCACCCCCCGCAGGCCGGCGCTGATGGAAATGCGGTCATGCAGCAGGGCCATCTCATCCACGTACACCGGCAACGGCCGCCGGGTGGCCAGCGGCGACACCCCGCCGCGCACGTAGCCGGTGATCCCTTGCACCTCGCGCAGGGGGGCCATCTCCACCCGCTTGTTGCCGGTCTGCGGCGCCAGCGCGTGCAGGTCGAGCGTGCTGTCGCCCGGCACCACCACTAGCAGCGGCCCAGTGCGGTCGCCAATGGCAAGCAGGGTCTTGAAGACCTGCTCCAGGGGCAGGCCTACCCCCGCGGCCACCGTGCCCGCGCTCAGGTCCTCCTCGTTCCACCTCGTAGGTGCGCACCTCGCAGGTGATGCCCAGCGTGTCCAGGAGCCGGGCGGCATTAGTCTTTTTCACTGTGCTCTCCTGCCCCCGATTACCACCTCTGGAGGCCTGCACCCTGCCGCGGCGAACCTGATGACCGGGCGCAATTGGCGCCACAAGGAGCGACCATGAAGAAACTGCGTTGGGCGGTGATCGGCTGCGGCGGCTATGCCCGCCGGCGCACCGTGCCCGCCATCCTGGAGGCCAAGAACTGCACACTGTCGGTGGTCATGAGTCCCCACACCGCCCAGGAGGTGGGGCGGCAGTTCGGGGTGGACTGGACCACCAGCCTGGAGGAGGCGCTGGGGCGCAAGGACGTGGACGCGGTGTATATTGCCACCCCCGTGCACCTGCACCGGGAGCAGGCCATCGCCGCGGCCAGGGCGGGCAAGCACGTCCTGTGCGAGAAGCCGATCGCCCTCAACACCGCCGACGCCCGCCCCATGGTGGAGGCCTGCCTGCAGGCGGGGGTGCTGCTGCGCGAGGCCTTCATGATGCGCTACCACACCGCCCACCAGGCGGTGGCTCGGCTCATCGCCCAGGGCGCCATCCGCCGGCCGGTGCTGGCACGGGCGTCCTTCTGCTTCTGGTATCCGCCGAACCCCAAGGCCTGGCGCCAGGTCCCCGAACTGGGCGGCGGCGGCCCGCTGATGGACGTGGGCACCCACGCCTTCGACCTGCTGGAGATGCTCCTCGGGCCCATCCGGGGGCTGTGCACCCGCACCGCCACTCTGGTGCACGACTACCAGGTGGAGGACACGGCCACCACCCTGCTCGAGTTCGAGAACGGGGCCCAGGGGATGGTGGACACCTCCTTTGCGATCAGCGGGCTGGTGCGGCCCACGATAGTGGAAATCTACGGCTCGGGCGGGGGTATCCAGGCCCTGGGCACGGTGGGGCAGGATTCGCAGGGGGCAGTGCGCCTGCTGCGCATTGACGAGGCCTACGGCACCTACCGCGACATTCCTTACGAGCCGGTGAACCAGTACGTGCGCCAGTTCGAGGACTTTGCCGAGGCGGCGATGCGGGGAGATAAGACCGATCCCGAGCGCTGCCTGCGCGTCATCCGGTTGGTGGACGCCGCCTACGAGTCGGCGCGGACGGACCGGTTCATCCCCGTAGGCGGATAAGCGGGCTTACCCCGCGCTGGGCCACACTCCACACCCGGTGGGGATGATGGGCAGGAACCTGAGGCCAAGAGAAACACGATGAGTGAGGAGACCGTGCACCTGCGCCCGATGAGGGAGGCCGACCTGCCGGACTACGTGCGCTGGCTGAACGACCCGGAGATCACCGGGAACATGATCCGCAGTTTCCCCGGGGTGACGGTGGAGACGGCGAGGCCCTGGTACCAGGATCCCGCCCGGGAGACCTGGGCCATCGAGGTGGCGGGCCGGCACGTGGGCGCCTGCTCACTGCACCTCCTGGGCGAGGGCGTGGCGATGGTGCAGCGGGTGATCATCGGCGACAAGGCCTCCTGGGGCAAGGGCTACGGGAAGGCGGCCATGCGCCGGCTGCTGGAACGCGGCTTTGCCGAACTGGGCTTGCAGGAATTGCAGATCAGGGTGAACGCGGCCAATGCCCGGGCGCTGGCGCTCTACCGGTCGTGCGGCTTTCGGCAGCGGAGCATCACGCGTGACGTGCCCCGGGAGGACGGAGTGCGGGTGGACGTGGTGGAGATGGCCATCACGCGGGCGGAGTGGCAGGCCGGAGGGGAAGAGAGGCGGCCATGACTGAGCAGACCGTTCGCCGCGCCCGATCACGGAGGCCGACCCGCCGAACTACCTGCGCTGGTTCAGCGCTCGGCATGGAGGGGGATCATGCCCTTTGTTGACCTGGAAGGCGTCCCCTGGCGCACCGTGCTGCCGGGGTGCCGCGCCCGCTTCGTGCACTCGAGCCAGATGACCTTCTCCTTCTGGGACCTGGACCCCGGCGCGGTCATCCCCGCCCATGCTCACCCGCACGAGCAAGTGAGCATGCCCATCAGCGGGGAGTTCGAATTGACCATGGAGGGCGAAACCAGAGTCATGGCTGCGGGCAGGGTGGCGGTGATCCCGCCCAACACCGAACACGCGGTGAAGGCCTTGACCCGGTGCTATGTGATCGATGCTTTCTACCCCGTGCGGGAAGACTACCGGTAGCCTCGCCCCTGAGGGGCAGGGCCCTGGGCGAGGGGCAGGCGGATGGTGAAGGTGGTGCCCTGGCCGAGACCGGGACTGTGGACCAAGACCTGGCCGCCATGGCGCTCTATGATGCCGCGCACCAGGGCCAGCCCCAGGCCCAGCCCGCCCTCCTCGGGCCGGCGCTCGACCTGACGGAAGGGAGTGAACAGCCCCGGCAAGGCCTCCGGGGCGATCCCCCGGCCGGTATCCTGCACCGAGAGCACGGCCATGTCACCCTCCCGCAGGGCAGAGACGGTGATGGTGCCGCCGGAGTCGGTGAACTTCACCGCATTGGAGAGCAGGTTGCCGATAGCCTGCCGGATGCGCCGGGAGTCGGCATTGACCAGGAGCGGTTCGGGCGGAGGAGTGGTAATCAGCGACAGTCCCTTCTGGCGGACGCTGGGGGCGAAGTCTTCCAGGCTCTCCCGGGCAAGGAGCCAGAGGTCCACCGGCTGGGGCTCGATCTCCAACTTCCCGTGCACGATGCGCGAGACATCCAGCAGGTCATCCACGATCTGCTTCTGCCGGCGGGCGTTGCGCTCGATCACCTCGAGCGCCTGGTCGGCCATGCCGGGCGCCTGCCGGGCGGCCTGGGCCCAACCCATGATATTGGTCAGCGGCGTCAGCAACTCATGCGAGAGGAAGGCCAGGAACTCGTCTTTCTCGCGGTCGGCCTGCTTGAGTGCGGTGATGTCCTGGAAGGCCCAGACCGCGGCCACCACCTGGCTGTCAGTGAAGATGGGGGCGACCGTGAGCAAGACGGGCAGTTCGTGCTCATCCGGGAAGACGAGGATCATCTCCACAGGTGGCAGCACCTCCCCCTGTAGCGCACGCATCAGGGGCCACTGGTCCTGAGGAATGGGGATGCGGTTGTCAGCGCGTAACAGCCGGGCCTGGCGCCAATTCTGCAGGTTGTGGCTGCGCAACTGCTCCTGCGCCGCCCGGTTGACGCGCGTGATCTGGCCGCTGCGCTCGATAAATCCCATGGGGAAGGAGATGATGTCCACCGCCGAGGAGAGGAAGGCTCGCTCCCGGACCAGCGCCTCCTGGGCCTCCTTGCGGGCAGTGATGTCCTCGGCCATGCCAATAATGCCGATGAGCCGGCCCTCGGAGTCGTGCATGAGAGAAGCGGATACGCTGATCTCGACCGGGCTCTGGTCCTTGCGGTAGGAGGTAAGTTCATACCCCGTGACCTCTTCCCCGGCCAGCACCCGCGCGATGACCTGCGCGAACGCGGCCTCCTCCTCGGGATTGGCGTAGGGCATGCTGTGGCCGATCACTTCGGCCTCCCTCCAGCCGAAGATGCGCTCGGCCGCCCGGTTCCACATGCGAATGGTGGTGTCGGGAGCGAAGTAGACGACGGCCAGGGGGGCGGCCTGGAACAGGGCCCGGAAACGCTGTTCGCTTTCCCGCAGCGCCTCCTCCGCACGCTTACGCTCGGTGATATCCTGCGCCATCCCGATGACGCCGGTAGGCTGGCCGGCAGCGTTCCGCACCAGGGTGCCTGAGATCAGCAGGTCAACAGTGCTGCCATCCTTGCGGTACCCTATCAGTTCCTCGTTGGTGACGATCTCGCCGGCGCGAGCGCGGCGGATCATGTCCTCCAGCGCGGCGCGCTGCTCGGCACTGCCGTAGGGCAGGGGGTGGCCCAGCAACTCCTCTTCGGTGTACTGCAGGAGGCGCTCGGCCGCCGGGTTCCACATGCGCACGTTACCATCCAAGTCGAGGCAGGTCATAGCCAGGGGCGAGTAGTCAATGACGGCTCGCAGCCGCTGTTCGCTTTCCCGCAGGGCCTGTTCGGCCCGCTTGCGCTCGGTGATGTCGCGCACGTATACGATCACCCGCTCTTGCCCGGCCATGGTAACCAGGCGCAGGCTTACCTCGGTAGGGAACTCCTCCCCATTCTTTCGGCGATCAGCGCCCTCCGTGGTCATGCGCTGCGCCCGGCGCAGGGTGCGGATAATCTCTGCCTTCCGGCGTCCGACCTCCGGGGTGGCTATCTGCTCCAGGGGTGCCCCGATCAACTCTTCGCGGGAGTACCCGTAGATCTCGGTGGCACGTTCGTTGGCATCCAGGATGGTGCCCTGCATGTCTTCCAGGAACACCGCATCCAGCGCGGCCTCGAAGAGGGTGTGGTAGCGCTCTTCACTCTCCCGCAAGGCCTGCTCTACGCGCTTGCGCTCGGTGATATCGCGATCCACCCCGCAGTAGCCTCGGAAGTTGCCGGCTTCGTCGAAGAATGGGCGCCCGCTGGTCTCCACCACCACCTGGTGGCCGTCCTTGGCCAACATGGTGTTCTCCAATGCAGAGAGGGGCTCGCGACGGGCAGCGACCTGCTGGAAAAGCGCGCGAACGCGGGCGGCCTCCTCGGGCGCCATGAAATCGAAGGGGGTGTGGCCCAGCACCTCTTCCGGGGTATAGCCCAGCAGATCGAGCACGCGTGGACTGGAATAGGTGTAGACGGCGGCCTCATCCACCTCCCACACCCAGTCGTGAATCTCCTCGACCAGATGCCGGAAACGCTCCCCCGAGATCGCTACGCCCGGCTGGGCCCGTTCTTCCGTCGTGGCCATGTGACCCCCTACGGCAAGGGGATCGCGCGTGAGCGGCGAAGCCTCCGCACCCCTATTATCGCCTGCGAGCGCGCCCTGCTGGGCGCGGGCAGGCAGACACGGGCCCGGGCCATCTCGCGCTTGTGCTCAGACACCGACACGGGGCGGCCTGGGGGGAGGGGTGAGGGCTGGCCCGGCAGACGGCACACGCGTCGCAGGCGCCCGGATGGCCCGGGCGCCTGCCCGCGTTCGCTCTCACCCCGAGACCCGCAACCCGAGCCCCGAAACCCTATCCTCCTACTGTCCCTCGCCGCCCATCCACTTTGCGGCATCGAGCACGAAGGAGGTGCCGTCGGTCTTGTACACGGTCTCCTTGAGCCCGGTGGGCAGCACCTCCACCAGCAGGGCATGGTTGAAGTTGCCGGGGGCCATCTGCTGGTGCAGGCCGGCCCCTCCGCCACCCGTGAGTACGTAGCGCACGCCCTTGTACTCGGCGACATCGAAGGCGTGAATGTGGCCCACGTAGACCCGCTCCACCTTGTTGGCCGCGAACAGATCGGCGGTCTCCTGGGCGCCCTTGCCAAAGGCATGGTAGGCCCACTCGGTGATCATGTTGGGCGGCTGGTGCATGAAGACGACCTTGCGCAGGTTGGTCTTGAGCACGCCCTCCAGCCAGGCCAGCTGTTCGGGGGTGACCACACCCTTGGCATTATCCAGGCTGATAAAACGAATGCCGCCCGTGTCGAAGTAGTAGTCGGTGGGGCCGTACAGTTCGGCGTAGAGTTTGCCTCCGCTGGGTCCCAGCTCGTGGTTGCCCGGGGTGATGAGCAGCGGCCGGGTGAGGTCCTTGATCTGAGTGAACCAGAAGGCGTACTCCTCGGGCAGGCCCTTGGGCACGATATCGCCGGTGTGCAGGGCAAAATCCCACTTCAGGGGTGCGGTCACCTTGAGCACCGCCGCGAAGATCTGCGGGTTAGAGCGGCTGTCGCCCATCACCAGGAAGTTGAAGGGCTCGCCTGCCTTGCGCCTGGGGACCTTGGCGATCTGGGCCTCGGTACGCCAGGGCTTGGCGGTGGCCTGCAGTTGGGCCAGGTCGGCCGCGGGTAACTCCTGGGCTCTCAGTTCGATGGAGACGATAGATTTGAGCGTCTGGCCGGCGACCTGGAAGGTCTTGCCGTCCTTGTCGAGGGGGGTAACCTCGAAGTGGTAAGTGCCAGCGCCGGTCTCGGGGATGGGGAAGGTGAAGGTCCATAGTCCGCCTTCGCCCTTGGTCATGGGCAGCTGCAGTTCGGGCGCCTCGCTGACTACCACCTTGACCTTGGCCACCTCTCCCCCGGGGTCGTCCACCAGGGCCGTGATCTTGAGCAGGTCGCCCACCTTGACCACCGCCGGGTCGGCCTTGGCATCCTTGATGGTGGGTGCTGCCCACAGGGCCCCCGCCGCCAATAGCATGAGCAGCGGGAGCGCGATTGCCCTCATCTGAAACCGTTTCACTGGCCCTCCTCCTTTATGGACAGGGGTGGGTTTGACCCCAGCCGACGTCTGCAGTATCGTCTGAAGGCCCTGCCGGTATTGTGTTCTGAGCAGCCGGCGCGCTTCCCTCCCAGAGAGCGCCCGGCCCAATAGTGTGAAAGGTACCCATGCCCAGCCCCAAGTTACCGCGCAACGTCCGCCTGCTGTCCTGGATCAGCCTGCTCAACGACCTGAGCAGCGAAATGGCCCTCACCACGTTGCCCCTGTTCCTGCGCAACGTGCTGGGGGTGCCCGCGGCGGTGGTGGGGCTGATCGAGGGGGTGGCCGATTCCACCGCCACCCTGCTGCGGGTCTTCGCCGGGTACCTCTCCGACCGGATGGGCCGGCGCAAGCCCCTGGTGGCCACCGGCTACACTGTGTCCTCCGTCACCAAGCCGCTCTTGTACTTCGCCGGCTCCTGGCCGCTGGTGATGGCGGTGCGCTTTGCCGACCGTGTGGGCAAGGGAGTGCGCAATGCCCCCCGCGATGCGCTCATTGCCGATTCCACGCCGCCCGAGGCCCGGGGGCGCTCGTTTGGCTACCACCGGGCCATGGATACCGCGGGAGCGGTGCTGGCCCTGGCCCTGGCCGCGGGGCTGGTGTACCTGAGCCAGCGCAACGCCCTTGCCATGGGGAGGGAGACCTATAGATTGCTGGTGCTGGTAGCCGCTGTGCCCGGGCTGGCGCTGCTATTCCTGCTGCCCCTGGTGCGCGACGTGCGGGGGGAGGGGCCGAACCGGGTGAACCTGAGCCTGCGCGGATTCGCCCCCCGCTTCTACTTACTGCTGGGGGCAGTGCTGCTATTCACCATGGGCAATTCGAGCGATGCCTTCCTCATCCTGCGGGCGCAAAGTCTGGGGGTAACGGTCTTCCACACCTTCCTGATGCTGGCCGCCTTCAACCTGGTGATGACGGTGTCGTCCTATCCGGCAGGGGTGCTGTCCGACCACATTGGCCGCAAGCGCCTTATTCTCTTCGGCTGGGGGGTGTATGCGCTGATCTACCTGGGCTTTGCCCTGGCCCGCACGGGAGGCCAGGTGATGGCGCTATATGTGGCCTATGGCCTCTACCACGGCACCACCCAGGGCACGGCCAATGCCCTCATCTCCGACCTGGTGCCCGCCGCCCGCCGGGGCACGGCGTATGGTCTCTATAACACAGTGGTGGGGCTGGCAGCCTTCCCCGCCAGCCTGGTTGCGGGTCTGCTCTGGGATGCCCTGGGGCCGGCTGCGCCTTTCCTGCTGGGCGCCTCCCTCGCAGGGGGTGCGTTGGTGATGTTGGGGATGGCGTTTCGGGAGGAACGGGGGGGGCAGTTACCTATGGGTCCGAGCGGGCCGCCCAACGGTGCGCGACAGCCATAGGCGACTGTTCCCTCGGTCACCTGGGCAGTTTCACCATGAACGTGGTGCCGGCGGTGGGGGTGCTTATGAAGGTGACGCTTCCCCCCAGATAGCGCTCGGTTAGCAGGCGTACGCTATGGGTGCCCAGGCCTCGCCCGGGTCCCTCCTTAGTGGAGAAGGAGCGCTGGAAAATCTGCGGCTGCACCGCCTCGGGGATGGTGCCGGGGTTCTTCACCAGGAAGGTTATCGCCGGCTCGCTCACCTCCGCGCTCAAGGTCACGGTTTCCCCCTCCGGGACGGCTTCCAGGGCGTTCTTCACCAGGTTCCCGAGCACGCGCCGCAGCAAGGCCGAGTCGGTCTTGATGGTGACCTGGGGCGCCTGTCCCACCTGCAGGCACCGCATACGGGTGAGGCGATGGTGCCGATAGGCGGCCGCGACCTTGGCCAGCAGGTCGGGGAGCGACACTTCCTCCAGGCGCAGCTGCAGCGTCCCTTCCTCGGCCTCCAGCAGTTGGCGCTGGGCTGTAATCTCGTCGGCGAGTTGCTCGGCGAGCGCCCACAGGCCAGAGCGACAGTCGCTTTCTTCTTCCGGCGACTGCTGGGCCTTGTTCAGCAGCCAGGCCACTGACTGGATGCTGGCGGCGGTGTTGGCAAGGTCGTGGAAGAAGACCTGCTCCAGGGCCCGCCGGCGCTTGTCACCGCTGATATCGCGCAGGGTGACCATCACGACCTCACTCTTCCCCACTTGTAGGAGGGTGGCGCGCACCAGCAAGTCAAGGGCTGCTGCCTGCCGGCCCCGGCCGACCGCCAGCCGGCATTCCCGCGAAACCGGGGCGCGCACGCGCATCGCCTCCTGCACCGCCCACACCGCGCCACAGTGCTCGCAGCCGGAGCCGGTGCCACAACCATCGGGCCCCTCGCTGGCATGGAGGCACTGGGCGGCCTCCCCGGGGCGCAGGCCGAGCAACTCCTCGCTCGTCTTCCGTCCCAGCATCGCCAGGCCCACGGAGTTGCAGGCCAGGATTTGCCGCTCGCGGTTGAGCACGAGCACCGGGTCGGGCACACCGTCGAGCAGGGCGACAGCAGTGCGGTCTGCAAGGAAGCCCGCGCGCGCCGCGCGCAGCGCTCTTGCCGAGGCCCGCCCGGCGGGGGCAGGTCCGTCAGTCTTTGATCTGGCCATGGGAGTCCGAATGTCCCCCGAGATCCTTCGCTATCGCTGATGACGACCGATTGCGCCGGGCGAGGCCGGTCACTTGATGAACATCTCCACCACCGGCACGGTCACCTCGGGCTTGCGCACGGGAAGCCGGAGCACAAGGGTCTCCCTATCCTTGCCCTCGCCATGCCGGTGTTCCTGCAGCCTATCCATGCGCACCTCGGAGGCGTCGTTGAGGAGTTGGGCATACTCCACTTTCCCCGCAAAGCCGTCCAGGAAAACGCGCTCGACGGGCCAGGAGAAGAGGTGCAGGTACATGCGTCTGGTCTCGGGGTTCCAGGTCAGCCGGCAGTCCTGCGGCGCCGGGAACCCCTCCGGGGCTTGGGTGCAGCCATAGATGGCGCGGCTGTGCCGCCGCATCCACTCGCCTATACCCGCCAGCCGGTCCAGCGCCCGGGTATCAAACTCCCCCCGCCCGGTCGGCCCCACGTTCAAGAGCAGGTTGCCGCCCTTGCTCACGGTGTCAATAAGCATGCGCACCAGTTGGTCCACGCTCTTCCAGGAGGCCTCGTCCCGGTGGTATCCCCAGGAGCCCGAGAAGGTCTGGCAGGCCTCCCAGACCACCGGCTGGCCGTCCACGGTGACCCATTCCCGGGGGGTGTACTGCTCCGGGGTCTTGATATCCCACTCATCGGGCAGGTCCGTGCGGTCGTCAAGCAGGATGTGGGGCTGCAGGTCGCGTACCATCTTTACCAGCCGTGCGCTATCCCAATCGTCATGCCCCTTGCCGTCCTCGCCGGGATAGGAGAAGTCGAACCACATGATGTCCACCCGCCCGTAGCCGGTCAGCAACTCGCGCACCTGGCCGTGCAGGTACTCGATATAGCGGCGCTGGTCGCGCGTCTTATTGAGCGCGGCCTTGTCGGGATGGTTGCGCATGGAATGCAGTCTGTCGATCACGAAGTCGGGGTGGTGCCAGTCAATGAGCGAATGGTAGAAGCCCACCCGCATATCCCGCTCGCGGAAGGCGTCCACCAGCGGCCGCAGCAGGTCGCGCCCGGCCGGGGTGCAGGGGGCCTTGTAGTCGGTCAGGGCCGAATCCCACAGGCAGAAGCCCTCGTGGTGCTTGGTAGTGACCACAAAATACTTCATCCCCGCCCCGGAGGCCGCGGCCGCCCAGGTCCGGGGGTCGTAGAGGTCGGGGTCAAAGTGGCGGAAATACCGGTCGTATGCTTCGTCCGAGATTTGCTCGTTGTGCTTCACCCACTCGTGGCGAGCGGGCAGCGCGTAGAGCCCCCAGTGGATGAACAGACCAAAGCGGTCGTGCACGAACCAGGTGCTGTCACCCTTGGTGGGGCGGGGGGTAAGGGACATGGTCAACCTCCTGAGGCTCGGCCCACGGCCGGAGTTGCAGGGGGATTAGGCGCGGGGGCAGGCAAGACCTGCCCGAGGGAGGTGGAGTGGTAGAGTTGCGGGTGGCAAAGTGCGAGGAGGATGCCAGAGCGCTCCTGCTCCTGGTCCGCGGCGTTGGACCCGAGTCAGGCATGGCTGCGCGCCGCCGGCAGGGACGAGTCGCTCTTTGCGGAATGCCCCCGGCATGGCTTTCACCGCCGGTTACCGGGCACTGGGGCACGAGGAGTTGGCGCAGCGTGCCGAGCGGGCGCAGGCGTTGCTCGCGCCATGCCGGGTCTGCCCCCGGCAGTGCGGGGTAAACCGCCGGGAGGGGGAGACCGGTGCCTGCCGGGTGGGGGAGGCGCCGGTGGTGGCCTCCTATGGCCCCCATTTCGGGGAGGAGCCCCCGCTGGTGGGGCGCCACGGCTCGGGCACCATCTTCTTCACCGGGTGCAACCTGGGCTGTGTGTTCTGCCAGAACTACGACATCAGCCAGGGTGGGGTGGGGGAGGCGGTGAGCGTGCGCGCGCTCGCCAACATGATGCTGGCCCTGGAGCGGCAGGGCTGTCACAACGTCAACCTGGTGAGCCCGACGCACCAGGTGCCCGCCATCCTGGCGGCGCTGGTGCTGGCGGCGGGCGACGGGCTTTCGGTGCCGCTGGTCTACAACACCGGCGGCTATGATTCCCTGGAGACGCTCGCCCTGCTGGACGGGGTCGTGGACATCTATATGCCCGACTGCAAGTATGGCGACAATGAGACCGGCCTGCGCCTCTCGGGCATCCCGGACTACTGGGACCGCAACCGGGAGGCGGTGGCCGAGATGCACCGGCAGGTGGGGGACCTGGTGGTGGATGAGCGGGGCCTCGCCCAACGCGGCCTGTTGGTGCGCCACCTGGTGCTGCCGGAGGGATTGGCCGGCACGGAACGGGTGATGGGATTCATCGCCTCGCTCAGCCGGGATACCTACGTCAACGTCATGGATCAGTACCGGCCATGCTTCCGGGCCTGGGACTACCCCGCCCTGACCCGGCGCATCACCCCGGCGGAGTTCGCACGCGCCCTGGCGGCGGCACGGCGGGCGGGGTTGTGGCGGTTCGCCTCCTCATCCTCCGCCGCGGGGGAGTAGAAGGGTTCCTCTCCTGCTTCCAGTATCCAATAGTCGCAGAGCATCCTGATCCCCACAGGTGCACCATGCGACATATCATCGTCCGGGCGGCCGTGCTCATGGTGCTGGCCGCTATCTCAGGCGAGGTGCAGGCGATGGCAGAGAAGCCGGCGCTGCCCCCGGAGGACACCCGGGGTGCGGCCTACCGTGACACCGACACTCCGGTGGCCCTGGCGACGTATGAGAGCAAGGCGCAATGGCAAGCGCGGGCCGCCCGGCTACGCCGGCAGGTGCTGGCCTCCGCAGGGCTGCTGCCGATGCCCGAGAAGAGCGCGCTACAGGCACGTATTTTCGGGCGCATTGACCGCGATGGCTACAGCGTGGAGAAGGTATGCTTCCAGTCCTGGCCGGGCTTTTACGTGACCGGCAACCTCTACCGGCCGCTCACCGGCAAGCCCCCATACCCAGCCATCCTCTCGCCACATGGCCACTGGGGGGAGGGGCGGCTGGCCAACGAGGAGCGGGGGTCGGTGCCGGGGCGCGCCATCATGCTGGCGCGGCTCGGCTTCATCGTCTTCTCCTACAGCATGGTCGGCTACAACGAGAACAAGCAAGTCCCCCACCTGCTGGACGGCAAGCGCACCCAACTGTGGGGCGTGAGCCTGATGGGCCTGCAGTTGTGGAACAGCATCCGCGCCCTTGATTTCCTGTGCTCCCTGCCCCAGGTAGACAAGAACCGCATCGGCTGCACTGGGGCCTCGGGCGGGGGGACCCAAACCTTCCTGCTCACGACTGTTGACGACCGGGTGGCTGCGGCCGCCCCGGTGAACATGATCAGCGCCCACTTCCAGGGCGGGTGCATCTGTGAGAACGGTCCCAACCTGCGCCTGGGCACGAACAACCTGGAGTTTGCCGCCGCCTTTGCGCCCAAGCCGCTGCTCATGGTCTCGGCCACCGGCGACTGGACCAAGAATACGCCCACGGTGGAGTTCCCCTGGGTGCAGGGGATCTACCGCCTGTTTGGCGAGGCCGACCACGTGGCCACCGTGCAAATAGACGACCAACACAACTACAACCGGGAGAGCCGGGAGGCGGTGTATGCCTGGATGAGGCGCTGGTTGCAGGGCGCCCCCGCGGACGCTGTGGTCAAGGAGGAGCCCTTCACTGTCGAGCCGGCCGAAGACCTGCTCTTGCGGCAGGAGGATATGCCTGGCAGGCTGACGACCGAGGAGTTGGTGGCCTTGCTTATTGCGCGTGCCCAGGAGCAATTCGAGGCGCTCTGGCCCAAGAACGCCGCTGGTCTGGCCCGCTTCCGCCGGGAGTACGAGCCGGCCTACCGGGCCGCGCTGGCGGTCGAGCCCCCGCCCGCGGTGGAGACAGTGGTGGAGCCGGGCCATGCCGACGGCAAGTTTGGCTATACCGTGCGTGAGGTGGCCCTGGGGCGGGCCGGCGCCGGCGACCGGGTGGCGGGCCTGCTCTACACCCCCGCCGCGGCCATCAAGCGCCACCCAGCCACGTTGGTGGTACACGGGGAGGGGCTGGCGGCCCTGGATCCCAAGGGTGATGCCCTCCACCCTCTGATCGCCCGCCTGCTGGCCCATGGTCGGGTGGTGCTGGCCCTCGATTGCCAAGCCCCCGGAGACCTGCCCCCGGTCAAGTTCTTCACCACCTACAACCTCACTCCCGCTGCCGAGCGGGTGCAGGACGTGCTGACCGCCGTTACCTTCCTCAAGCAGAGCCCGGGCGTCTCCCGGGTGGAGATCGTAGGGTTGGGGGCGGCCGGGCCCTGGTGCCTGCTCGCCCGCGCCCTCGCCCCCGGGGTGTCCGCTTGCGCGGCCGAGGTTGGGGGCCTGGACCCGGATGACGAGGAGGCACTCGCCCGCGATCTCTTCATCCCGCTGCTGCTGCGGGCGGGCGGCCTGCGCACCGCGGTGGCGCTGCCAGCACCCGCGCCCTTGCTGCTCTCCGGCGCGGGTGACCGCTGGGGGTGGGCGGAGGACCTCTACCGGGCCGCGGGCAAGCCCGCTGCGCTCTCCCTGCACCAGGAGGCGGTCTCGGAAACCGAACTGGTGGCGTGGCTGGCAGGCGAGTAGCAGCGGATAGTCACCCCCCGCCCGCCCCTCACCCTCGCCCTCTTCCTCGGGAGAGGGATGGCCGGCTTGACCACGGGTCCCCCCCTCGCCATAATGGGACTGCACGCATGTTCAGGCGCCCGCGGCCACCCAGCCTGCACCAGCCCCAGCCGCGCTTGGGAGGCCGCCTTGAGCATGCTTCCTCCCCCGGGATGCCCGCCCGAGCAGGTCTTCGCGCCCCTGGCTGCCGTTAGGGGCAGCATCCTGCTCGAGAGCACCCTACCCTTGCGCTATGGCATGGGCCGGTGGTCACTGATCGTCCATTCGCCGACGATCGTGTTCAGTGCCGAGGGCGACCGGCTGACCCTGGAGCGAGCCGGCGAGATGCCCGTGCGCTGGCAGGGCGACCCCTGGCCGGTCATCTCCTGGCTGCACCGGCAAGTGCCACGAGGTTGGAGGCGCCACCCGTACCTCCCATTCTCCGGCGGCCTGGTGGGATACCTGGGCTACGAGATGGGCAGGCACCTGGAGCGGCTGCCCGCCGCCCCTACAGATGACGTCGGCCTGCCCGACTGCGTGCTGGCCGTGTACCCGAGCGCACTTGGCTATGACCATGTTTCCGGGCGGTGGGTGGGGGAGCCCCTGCCCGGCCTGCCGGCAGAGCCGCTGAGGCCACCGCCTGCGCTGCCGGCCCCCCGCGGCGTCGAAAGCAGTCTGGGGAAGGAGGCCTGGGAGAGGGGGGTGGAGACGATCCGGGGGCTCATTGCCCGCGGGGACCTCTACCAGGCCAACCTGACCCGCCGGATCACGGTCGGGCTGGACCAGGTTTCGCCCTGGGAGATCTACCGCCACCTGGCCCGGGCCAATCCGGCACCCTATGCCGCCTTCATGCAGTGGGGGGACTTCCAGGTGGTCTCTTGCTCGCCCGAGCGGTTTCTGCAGGTGCGGGGCAAGGAAGTGGAGACCCGCCCCATGAAGGGCACCCGCCCGCGGGGCAAGACGGCCATGGAGGATTGGCAACTGGCGCGGGCGCTGCGGGCGAGCGAGAAGGACCGGGCAGAACTGACCATGATCGTAGACGTGCTGCGCAATGACCTGGGCCGGGCCTGCCGGTATGGGAGCGTGCGGGTGCCCGGGATGTGGCAACTCGAGCGCTATGCCTGCGTGCACCAGATGGTGGCGCGGGTGAAAGGGGACCTCCGCCCGGAGGTGGGGCCGCTGGACCTGGTGGCCGTCTGCTTCCCGGGGGGCAGCATCACCGGGGCGCCCAAGATCAGGGCCATGGAGGTGATCGCTGGCCTCGAGCCCTGCCGGCGGGGGCTGTACACCGGGGCACTGGGCTACGTGGGCTGGGAGGGGAACATGGAACTGTCCATCGCTATCCGCACTGCCGTGGTCAAGGAGGGCCGGCTGCACCTGGGGGTGGGCGGGGGCATTGTGGCCGACTCCGACCCCGCTGCGGAGTGGGAGGAGACGGGGCACAAGGCGAGGGCCTTCCTGCAAGCGTTGGGCGCGCCGGAGGGGTGAGCATGGCCGAGTTGGCGTTGGCCCTGGGCGAGGGGGTGTTCGAAACCATCCTGATCAGGAACGGAGAGCCGGTACTGCTGGAGGAGCACCTGGCGCGCCTGCTGGTGAGCGCCCAGGCGCTGGGCCTGCCCGCGCCGGGTGCGACGTCACTCGCCACCCGCGCGCGCCGGCGGGCGATGCGCGTCACCGGCACCGGCCGCCTGCGGGTGGCCCTGCTGCGCCCGGCCGCGGGAGCCCCCTGCACGGTGATCGAGGCGGCGCCGTTCGCACCCCGCACCGCGCCCCTGCGCCTGGCCACGGCACCCGGCCGCTACCTCCCCGGCCGTGCTCTGGCCGGGTTCAAGACCACGAACCGCATGCCCTATCTGGCCGCTTGCGCCTGGGCGCAGCGCCGCGGCGCGGACGACGCCCTGCTCACCACCCCTCGCGGGTACGTGACCGAAACCAGCCAGGCGAACCTCTTCGCGGTGCTCGCCGGCATCGTAACCACGCCCCCGCTCAGCCTTCCCCTGCTGCCGGGGGTAACCCGGGCCGCGCTGCTGGCGCTGGCCCATGCCCTGCGCCTCCCATGCCAGGAGCGCCCCCTGCACCGGCGTGACCTGGAGCGGGCCCAGGAGTTGTTCGTGACCTCCGCCCTCTCCGGAGTCCGGCCCGTGGTGAGCCTGGACGGCCGGGAACTGGTCCCCGGGCCGGTTACGGCCCGCCTGGCCGCGGCGTATGCCGGGCGGCACCTGCGAGGCTAAGCCCCCGGCATTCCCAACGCCCCCCACTTCGGGTATAGTAGTGGCGCTGTAGGCCGGGCGCATCCCGGGTCCGGCCGGGGAAAGGCCTATCATGGAGACCGCCCTGTTTGCCACAGATTTCAGTGAGTACGCCGACCACGCCCTGGAGGTGCTGCCCCACCTGAAGGCTGCGGGCCTGCGCCGGGTGGTGCTCGAACACGCCCTGGACGAGTGGCAGTTCGTGAACTGGCCCATGGCCGGGCAGCAGATTTCGGCGGAGATCAGGGACCGAGCGCGTGAGGCCCTGGCAGAGCGCCTCTCCCGCGTGCAGGCGATGGGGCTGGAGGCGGTGGCCCGCCTGGACAGCGGGGTGCCTTTCCGGGAGATCATCACCGCCTCCCAGGCGGCGGGGGCCGACCTGATTGTGATGGGGGCGCAGGGCAAGAGCGTGCTGCGGGAACTGGTGCTGGGCAGTGTCTCCGAGAACGTGGTGCGGCATGCCGGAGTGCCGGTGCTGCTGCAGCGCTTCCCGCTGCCGGCAAAGGAGGGGGACGAACGGGAGTTCACGGTGCGCCCGCCCTTCACCCGTATCCTCCACCCTACCGATTTCTCCGACACCTCGCACAAGGCACTGCAGTTCCTGCTCGACAACGTGCGCGGGGTGGGGGCGGAGGTAATGCTGCTGCACGTGCAGGATGAGCGGCGAATCAAGCCCTATATGCAGGACATGCTGCCTGATTTCGACCGCATTGATAGTGAGCGGCTGGAGGAGATGTCCGCCCGGCTGCGGGAGGCGGAGATTACGCCACAGATACGCCTGGTCACCGGCACTCCCTTCCTGGAGATCGAGCGCGCCGCGGCCGAATGGGACGCCACCCTGATCGCCCTGGGCTCGCACGGGCGCAGCGCCCTGGCCGAGGTGATGATGGGCAGCGTCTCCAGCCAGGTGGTGCGCATGCTGGACCGGTCGGTGCTGGTGGTGCGCCGGTAGCAATCAGAACTGTTGCTCGGGGGCAGAGATGAAAGTACCCAAGTTCCTGATCGGCTTCGTCATTCTGGTAGTGATCGGCTTCGTGGTGATGGCGGTGTTTGGTATTGGCAAGGCCAAACCCGCACCTGCCGAGCCCATGTTCGACATGCAGGGGCGGGAGATCAAGCGTAGCCCGGCCGAGATCAAGATGAACGAGGCGCTCGCGCGCAAGGACCGGGTGTGGATGGTGGTCCACGACGACAGCGCGACCTCCAAACGGGTGCTGCAGGTAGCCGAGCGGCTGGCAAAGCGGGAGAAGTTCACCCTGGTGTCGGTCGACGCCAATGCCCAGGAGAACCACGAGCTGATGCACAGGATGCCCGTGCCCTCGCTGCCGACCAGCGTCTTCGTCAACCGCGTGGGGGCCCCCGTCATGAGCGTGGAAGGGGCGATCAGCGAGGCCAAGGCACGCGAGGGGCTGAGCAAGGCCAACAGCAAGGTGATACCCCCCGGCCTCGCGCCCTCCGACGGCCATGGGGGGCACAGCCACGGGGCGTAGGCGGTAGTGGCTCGATTCTGGATACTGGATGCTTGAGGCGCCGCGGAAGAGCGAGAGGCCTCAGGCCGGGGCCGCTTCGCTGCGCAGGCCCTGCAACCGGTTCGCCAGGTCTGCTGGCAACTCGGCCAGGAGGCGGGTGCCCGCTTCGGTGAACTCCTCCTCCAGCACCCGGCCCCGCTCGTGCACCATGGCCCGCAGGTCCTCGCGGGCGAAGGGGATGAGCACCTCGGCCAGCACCATCTGGCGGGCGAGCAGCCGCCCCACCGCCGCCCGCAGGTCATCCAGCCCTTCCCCGGTTGCGGCAGAGATCAACACCGCCGGCCGGTAGCGCGCCGCCCAGGCGGCCACCAACTCGCGGTCGGCCATCCGGTCTATCTTGTTGAAGACCGTCAGCGTCGGCTTTTCCAGCGCGCCCAACTCCGCCAGCACTGCCTCCGCGGCGGCGTGCTGCTCGAGCGCCTCGGGGTGGGAAGCATCCACCACATGCAGGAGCAGGTTGGACTCCAGCACCTCCTCGAGAGTCGCGCGGAAGGCGGCGACCAGGGAGTGGGGCAGGTTGCGGATGAAGCCCACGGTGTCTGAGATGAGCACCGACAACCCGTCAGGCAGATCCACCCGGCGGGTGGTGGGGTCGAGGGTGGCAAAGAGTTTGTCCTCGACCAGCACGCCAGAGCCGGCCAGGGCGTTCAGCAGCGTCGATTTGCCCGCGTTGGTGTAGCCCACCAGGCTGGCCGTGGGCAGGTAGGCGGTAGCGCGGGCGTGGCGCTGCACGGCGCGGCTGCGGGCGATCTGGCCCACCTGCCGGTTGAGCAGGGTAATGCGGCGGCGGATGCGGCGGCGGTCCACCTCGAGTTTAGTTTCGCCGGGGCCGCGGGTGCCGATGCCGCCGCCCAGGCGGGAGAGCATGGTGCCGCGCCCGGCGAGCCGGGGGAGATTGTAGGACAGTTGCGCCAGTTCGACCTGGATCTTGCCCTCGGCCGAGCGGGCGCGCTGGGCGAAGATGTCGAGGATAAGCCCGGTGCGGTCGATGACGGGCAGGCCGACTTCGCGTTCCAGGTTGCGCTGCTGGGCGGGCTCCAACTCGGAATCCACGATCACCAGGTCGGCGCCCCGCTGCGCCGCGATCTGCTTGGCTTCCTGGGCTTTGCCGCGGCCAGTAAAATATACGGGATGAGGGCGTTCCCGGCGCTGCACTACGCTGCCCACCACCACCGCCCCCGCAGTGTCGGCCAGCCGCTCCAACTCCTCCAGCGAAGGTTCCCAGTCCACCCCGGGCAGGTCCAGGGCGATAAGCACCGCCCGCTCGGGGCCGGCCAGTTCGTCGGTGTTATGCAGTCTTTCCGGCTTCTTGCGCGTCTCACACTCCCGGCCGGGATGCCGGCCAGTCTCATTTTATCACCTTGTCGCCCGTGCCGTCAGCACCTGGCTCAGCGGGGGGTAGTAGTCCTCGGAGACCAGTTCCTGGCGGTCGGCGAAGGCGCGGTAGACCCGGCCGGCAGCCGGGGCAGGAAGAGCGCCCCCAGCACCACGGCCTCCGCGCCCAGCAGGGCGCCCCAGCCCAGACGCATCCCGGGCTGGAAGGGGCCGCCCCAGGGCGCGGTCACGGCCAGGCACACCCCGCCCGCGAGTGTCGCCAGGGCGGCGGCGGCCCACCAGCGAGCACGGGCGCCGGGAGCCGGGGCAGGCGGAGGGCCGGAGTAGGCCAGGATGAGGCCGGTGGCCGCGGCAGCAAGGAACAGTGCGAGGGCAAGCCAGGTGGGAAGCGTAGTCATGTGCACCCCCGAATCCTAACTCAAGAGACCGGATTCCGGGCCCCCGGGTTCCACACCTTTGGCGGGTGCCCGCCCAGGCAGGTTATGCTTGGCGGGTCAGACTACCACGTGACCTTGATGCCCCGCACCCGGCGCACGGCCTCGGCGATCTTGGCCTCGGCGTTGCCCCCTTGCACGGTAAGCGAGAGGCGCACGAAGCCCTCGCCGTGTGGGCCGTAGACCGCACCGGGCGTCAGCAGGATGCCGGCGTCTTTGAGCAGCAGCCCCGCGAAGTCGGCGGAGGTGTAGCCCCGAGGCACCGGCGCCCACACGTAGATGGTGGCCGGCGGCTTGGGGATCTGCCAGCCCACGGAGGCCATGCCGTCAATGAGCAGGTCGCGCCGGCGCTGGTAGACCGCGCGTATCTCCTGCACGCAGTCCTGCGGCCCGGAGAGCGCGGCCACGCCCGCGCGCTGAATGGCCAGGAAGGCGCCTGAATCAAGGTTGGACTTCAGTTTGTTCAGCGCGGCCAGGGCCTCGGCGTTCCCTACCGCAAAGCCCAGCCGCCATCCGGTCATGTTGTAGGTCTTGGAGAGGGAATGGAACTCGACCGCCACCTCTTTGGCCCCCGGCACCTGCAGGATGGCAGGCGCCCAGTAGCCGTCGAAGCCCAGTTCGGAGTACGCCATGTCCACGCAGGCCAGGATCTCATGCCGCCGGGCAAAGGACACCACCCGCTCAAAGAACTCCAGCGTGGCCACCGCTCCCGTGGGCATGTTGGGGTAGCAGAGCATCATGATCTTGGCCTGGTCGGCCACGGAGGCGGGGATCGCCTCCAGGTCGGGCAGGTAGCCGTTCTCTGCCAGCAGGGGCATGAAGTACGACTCGCCGCCGGCGAAGAGGGTGGCGGTCTTGTACACCGGGTAAGCCGGCTCGGGCACCAGGGTGACCTCGCCGGGGTTGATGAAGGCCCAATAGAGGTGGGCGAGGCCCTCCTTGGAGCCGATCAGGCGCAGGATCTCGCGGTCCACGTCCAGAGAGACGCCAAAGCGCTTCTCATACCACTCCGCGATGGCCTGGCGAAACTCGGGCAGCCCCATGCCGGTCTCATCGTACTGGTGGGTGACCGGATCGGCGATCGCCTGCTGGGCGGCGGCGACGATGTGGGCCGGCGTAGGCAGGTCGGGGTCGCCGATGCCAAAATCCACCAGGTCCACGCCGTTCTTCACCGCCTCGGCCTTCAGCCGGGCCAGTTCGGCGAACGGGTAGGGTGGGGTCTTGAGTAGTCTGTCGGCCAGTTGCATGTTGTCTCCTTGGTTCCTGATACTCGATGCTCGATGCCCAAATACTGCAGGTGCCGCGTCCCCTCTGCAATCCCCTCTCCCTGGAGGGAGAGGGTCAGGGTGAGGGGGAGCCCCGCAACCCGCGAGCGCCGTGGTCCCTCACCCCCGCCCTCTCCCAACTGGGAGAGGGCGGAGGAGGCAACTACCCCTTTCTTGCCCGCGTCCCCCCTGCAATCCCCTCTCCCTGGAGGGAGAGGGTCAGGGTGAGGGGGAGCCTCGCAACCCGCGAGCGCCGTGGCCCCTCACCCCCGCCCTCTCCCAACCGGGAGAGGGCAGAGGAGGCAACTACCAACGGGCAGAGCGCAGGGACTGATCGGCCGCCACCTCTCTACTCTCTGCCTTCTACTCTCTCGGCCGTCAGGCCGTGGGCCATTCGCCGGTGAAGACCTCGGTGGCGGGGCCGGTCATGAAGACGTGGTCATCGTGCTCCCGCCACTCGATCTTCAGGTCGCCGCCCGGCAGGTGCACCACCGCCTTGCGGCCGGCCCGACCGGCGAGGTGGGCGGCCACCAGGCTGGCGCAAGCACCAGTGCCGCAGGCGATGGTGATGCCTGCGCCCCGCTCCCAGACCCGCATGCGCAGTTCGGAAGGAGAGACCACCTGCACAAACTCCACGTTGGTGCGCCGGGGGAACAGGTTATGGCGCTCGACGATGGGCCCAACGCGCTCCACCGGGTAATGCGCTACGTCGTCCACAAAGGTGACGCAGTGGGGGTTGCCCATGGAGACGCAGGTGACCTCCAGGCGCTCGCCGTTGACCTTGATCTTCTCCTTGACCACGCGCCCACCCGCGGGCTCGCCCAGCATCGGGATTTCCTTGCGGGTGAGCCGGGGCACGCCCATATCCACCTTGACCGCGGTGACCTTGCCCCCGTGCACCGTGATCTGGGGGCGCACGATGCCCGCCAGGGTTTCGATCTCCAGGTCGGTGCGGTCGGTCAGCCGGCGATCGTAGACGTATTTGGCGAAGGCGCGCACCCCGTTGCCGCACATCTCGGCCTCGGAGCCGTCGGCGTTGAAGATGCGCATGCGGAAGGAGGCCACCCGGGAGGGCAGCACCAGGATGACGCCGTCCGCGCCCACCCCGAAGTGGCGGTCGCACATGGCCACAGCCAGCGGGCCCAACTCCTCCTCGGGCGGGGCCGCGTGCATGCACTCGAGCATCACGAAGTCATTGCCCAGCCCGTGCATCTTGGTAAAGGCAAGCGTTCCCATCGCGATCTCCCGTTTCCGGCACCCTCAAGAAAGGCAACCGACCGGCCCCGGGGCCGGTCGTGCGTGATCCCGCTTCGCGGCTGCGACCGCGGGCGGGCTAATAGGCTTTCGCCGGGCGTTGGCCGGTGGCCTGCGCCTGGGCCCAGATGTCCGGCACCGGCTGCAGCGGGGTCATGGAGGCCACCGCGTGCTTGTAGACCACCTGCATTTTGCCTTGCGACTCCACCAGGAGGGTGAAGTTGTCGAACCCCTTCACCACCCCTTTGAGATGCGTGCCGTTCACCAGCCAGACCAGCAGGTACACCGATTCCTTGCGGCAGTAGTTGAGGAAAGTGTCCTGGATGTTCAGGGTCCCTTTTTCCGTCTTACTCGCTCCCGGCAATGTTATCAGGGGGGACTCCACCGAAGTGCGCGCGGGCTTGCTGCACAATGTACCGGCAGACACCCTCCACCCCTCCGAAGTCGGGGAGGCATAACCAGCGCACGGTGGGATCGGCACGGAACCAGGTGTACTGCCGCTTTGCATAGCGGCGGGTATCCCGTATCAGGCGGGCGACCGCCTCCTCCCGGCTGCATCGCCCTTGCAGGTAACAGGCTATCTGGCGATAGCCCAGCCCTTGCATGGACACCAGGTGCTCGCCGTAGCCCCGCTGCAGCAGCCGGCGCACCTCCTCCACCAGGCCCCGCTGCAGTTGGGCGGTCACGCGTTCTGCAATGTTGCGGTATAACTCGGCGCGGGGCAAATCGAGTCCAAATGTCAGGATATTATAACGTCGGGGGCGCTTTCGGTCAAGCGCATGCAGGGTGGAGATGGGAGTGCCTGTCTGGTAGTACACCTCCAAGGCGCGGATGACCCGCTTCAGGTTGGCCGGCGGGATGCGGGCGGCCGCCTCCGGGTCCACCTGGGCCAGCATGGCGTGCACCGCGCCCACTCCTTCGGCCGCCGCCAGGTCTTCCAAGCGCCGGCGTAGCGCGGGATCGGGGGGCGCGGGAGGCAGGTTGAGCCCCTCCACCACCGCCCGCACGTAAAGGCCGGTGCCCCCGGTAAGCAGGGGCAGGCGCCCGCGGGCATGGATGGCGGCGATGGCCGCGGTGGCGTCGCGCTGGTAGTGGGCGAGGGAGTATTCCTGGTCGGGCTCCACCATGTCAATCAGGTGGTGGGGGACGCGGGCGCGCTCCTCGGGAGTGGGCTTGGCGGTGCCGATATCCATGCCCCGGTACACCTGCATGGAATCGGCAGAGACGATCTCGGCACCCAGCCGTTCGGCCACGCACAGGGCCACCGCGGTCTTACCCACGGCGGTGGGGCCCACGATCACCAGGAGTGGCGGCAGGTCGGGCATGGGAGTGCGTTCGGCGGCAGGCGGGGGTGCACCTGTCGGCCCCGGCGCGCATGGGCAGGACCGCTCGTGCCCCCTGACGAAAACCCTCCCCGTGCAGGGGGAAGACGGCACCACCCAGGCAAAGCGCGGTTTGGCCGCAGCGGGAGGGGTCACCCGGCGCGCGGTGCTCGTGGGCCTCGCCGGGTGCGCAGTGCTCGGCGTGGTTACCCCCTATTCCGACCTCTACCTGCGCGGCACCTGGATCGCAGCCTGCCACCTCCCCATCGGCGCCTTCACCCTCTTCCTGCTGATCCTGCTCGTGCCCCGCCTGGCGCTGGGGGCGCTGCGCAAGCCACTGGGCATGTCCAGCCGGGAGGTGCTCGGTAGTTACTGCATCATGCTCGCGGGAGCGGGCATCCCCTCCTTCGGGCTCACCGAGTATCTGATCCCCACCCTGGCGGGGGCTTTCTACTTCCAGACCCCCGAGAACCGCTGGGTGGAGTTGTTCTTCCGGTACATCCCGCAGTGGCTGGTGCCGGTAGACCTGCGGGCCTACCCGGGAGTGGCGCACGGGTCATCATGGCTGTATGCGCTCTATGCCCACCTGCCAGTGGGGCTGCGGCCTGCGCCGCCGGAGATCATGCGCACCTTCTACGAAGGCTTGCCCGGTGGGGAGGCGATGGGCCTGGTACGGCTGGCGCTGGCGGTGCCCTGGGGGGCGTGGCTGATCCCGCTGGCGGCCTGGACGGCCATGGCCTATCTGGTTTTTTGGGTGGTGATTTGCCTGTCGGTGATCATCCGCCGGCAGTGGGTGGAGCGGGAGCGGCTGACCTATCCCCTGGTGCAGTTGCCGCTGGAGATGGCGGGCAAGGGCGGCGCGAGCGGGCGGCTCTCGGACTTCTTCCGCAACCCCCTGATGTGGCTGGGCTTCGCCCTGCCCATGGCTTTGCACGGGATCAACGGGCTGCACTACTACAACCCGAGCATCCCCGCGGTGCCCCTGGCCACCGACCTCAACCGCTTCTTCCTCGTCTGGCCGTGGAACCAGATAGGCATGCTTGGGCTGTACGCGCACTTTTCCGTGATTGGCTTCTCCTTCTTGCTGCCGGCCGAGTTATCGTTCAGCCTGTGGTTCTTCTTCTTCCTGTTCAAGTTGGAGGCGGTGGGCATTGCTGCCCTGGGCTACCAGATCACGGGCATTCCCAACTATGCCACCCCGGCCTTTGCCGCCTACCAGATGCTGGGCGCCTTTTTCATGCTCGCGGTGGGCATGGTATGGGCGGCCCGACCGCACCTGGCACGGGTGTGGCAGTTGGCCCGGCATCCGGAGCCGGGCAACGCCGAGGAAGCGGAGGAGCCTATGCCATACCGGCGGGCGCTGCTGGGGCTTGCAGCAGGCTTGGCTGTCCTCAGCCTGATGGCCGTCGCCGCCGGCCTGCACCCGCTGTTGGCGCCACTGGTATTCGTGCTCTTCCTGATTACCCTGCTGGTGCTCTCCCGCTTTGTGGCGGAGGGCGGATTGCTCTTCATCCAGGCACCCTTTCGGCCCACCGACATGCTGGCTGTCTTCATGGGCACGGGACCACTGGGCACGCAGAACCTGACTGTGCTCGCCTATTTCGAGCGCGGGCTATCCATGTTCGACCTGCGGGGCTTTCTGCTGCCGTTCTTGAACGACACCTGGAAACTGAGCGCACTCTCGGGCCTGGACAAGCGCCGCCTGCTCTCCGGGCTGGTGGGCGGGATCGCGGTGGCCACGGTCACCAGTTACGTCACCCTGCTCATGCTCGCCTACCGGCACGGCGCGGTGGGGATGGAGCCCTGGTTCGCCTTCTGGTCACCCCAGCAGCCTTTCCAGGTCCTCAAGGGGTACCTGGAAGGTCCGCTCAAGCCCAACCCGACCGGGGTGGAGTTGGTGGCGCTGGGGTCGCTGGTCACCTGGGGACTGCTCATCATGCGGGCGAACTTCACGTGGTGGCCCTTCCACCCCATCGGCTATGCGATGGGGCCCTCCTGGCCCATGATCCAACTCTGGTTCTCCATCCTGGTGGGATGGTTTTGCAAGGCCACGCTGCTGCATTTCGGGGGGATGCGGGGCTTCCGGGCGGCCCGCCCGGCCTTCCTGGGCATGGTATTGGGAGAGTTCACCGCGGCCGCCTTGTGGATCGCGATAGACAGCATCACCGGGGTGCGGGGGCACCGGATGTTCCTCTTTTAGGCGGAGCAGGCACAGGGGCGCATCGGCGAATAGCAGAGGGGAAAGGATTGGTGCCGGGCGCAGCGGGGAACGGGGAAGGCTCAGGCAGGCTTGCGGGCGAGACAGACCAGGGAGACGCCGAAGGGTAGCGGGCAGTGGGCGAGCACCCGGCTTTCCAACATCACCAGGCCTGTAAAGAGGGAGTTCAGGGGGCGGGGGAGGATGTGCAGGGCACTCCTGGGTTGCTGCAGATTCTCCCGGCCCAGCAGCCGGTTGGCTATCCGAAAGAGGTAGATGGGGGCGAGCAGCGAGGTGATGTTGTAAGAGCAGAGCACGGGTTCCAGGCCGGCACCCCGCATCAAGCGTACCAGTTGCGGGCGGGAGTAGCGGCGGCGGTGATCGAGGGCAACATCATGCTCGCTCCACAGGCGCATGTAGGCGGGCACGGTGACCAGCAGCCAGCCCCCGGGGGCGAGGGCCCGGGCAAAGCCGGCGGCGGCCGCGGCGTCGTCATCCACGTGCTCCAGCAGGTCGAGGGCGGTGATCAGGTTTGCCGAGCGGTCGCCCAGCGGCAGGCGCAGAGCATCCGCCTGCACCAGCCAGCGCTGGGGGCACCGGCTGCGGCAGTAAGCGAGCGCCTCGGGTGCGCGGTCGAGCGCCAGCACCCGGCCGTGCCGGGCCAGAATGGGGAGGGTGGCGCCAGTGCCACAGCCCACATCCACCACCAGCCCCAACTGCTGGGGGACATGGCGCGCGAGCACGAGCCGGACCAGGTCCCGGCGGGCGCGGAACCACCAGTAGGTGTCCTCAAACTCGTACATGCGCTTGATTTCGTCGGGTTTCATGGCATCCTTAGATTATAAGCATCGCGTCGCCAAAACTTAAGAAGCGATAGCCCTCCCGCAGCGCCTCGTGGTAGGCTGCCAGCACCTTCTCGCGCCCGGCAAAGGCGCTGACCATTAGCAGCAGCGTGCTCCTGGGCATGTGAAAGTTGGTGAGGAGCCCGTCCAGGGTGCGGAAACGGTAGCCCGGGCGGATGAAGAGCGCGGTGCTACCGGCGCCGGGCTGGACGTGCCCCGCCTGGTCGGCGGCGCTCTCCAGGGCGCGGGCGGTGGTGGTGCCCACTGCGATCACCCGCCGCCGTTCGAGGTGAGCCTGGTTGATCGCCTGAGCGGCAGGGATCGAGACCAGATAGTGCTCGGTGTGCATCTGGTGCCGCTCCACCTCCTCCACTTTGATGGGGCGGAAGGTGTCAAGGCCGATGTGCAGGGTGACTGCCGCGAACTCGACGCCGAGCGCGCTCAAGCGGGCGAGCAGTTCTGGGGTGAAGTGCAGGCCGGCAGTAGGGGCGGCGGAGGAGCCTTCGGCGCGAGCGTAGACCGTCTGGTAGCGCTCGGGGTGCTGCAGGCGGCGGTGGATGTAGGGCGGCAGGGGCACCTTGCCTGCGGCCAGCAGGCGCTCGCGGACACGGTCGGGGGCCGAGAACTGGAGCACCCGCCCGCCTGCCCCGGTGCGGGCCAGGACGCGCGCGGTGAGCGACTCCGGGAACTCGATCAGGGCGCCCACTTGCAGGCGGCGGCCCGGCTTCACCATGGCCTCCCACACGGTGGGGCTGATCTCCCGCAGCAGTAGCACCTCCACCCGGCCGTGGGTGCCGGCCTTCTCGCCGTGCAGGCGGGCGGGGAGCACCCGGGTATCATTGATCACCAGCAGGTCTCCGGGGCGTAGGTAGGAGGGCAGGTCACGGAAGGTGCGGTGTTCGACGGTCCCCGTCTCCCGGCGCAGCACGAGCAGGCGCGAGGCATCCCGCGGCTCGATGGGCTGCTGCGCGATGCGCTCGGGGGGCAGTTCGTAGTCAAAGTCGGCGAGGCGCATGGTCAGCGCCGAAAGAGGAACGCCGCTACGAATAGCAGCAGCGTCAGGATGAGGCTGACCAGGATGCTGGTGACGATGGGGAAGTAGAAGGTGAAGCCCGGCCGGCGCACCACGATATCCCCCGGCAGGAAGCGGCCCGGCCCCACCAGCCGCCCCACCAGGAGCATCACCAAGCCTACCACCACCAGCAGCACCCCGAGGCCGAGCACCAAGCGGCCGAGGGCCGAGAGAGATTCCAAGTCGCTCACTCCAGATTCCTGATCGATCCTTGGGGAGGGAGTTGCTCCTGCCCCTCTGCTTGACTGCCCCGCAGCCCCTCCAGGCGCGCCGCCAGGTCGTGCAACTCTTTGAGGTTGCCGCCGTTCGGGCCGGCCTTCAGTTCGAACAGGTAGGGCCCGGTATAGCCACCCTCATCGAGCAGTCGAGCCACCAGGTGCCAGTCCAGTTTACCAGACCAGGGGCGGAGGTGGTCGTCGCCCTCGCCCAGGTTGTCTTGCAGGTGCACCCAGCCCAGGCGTCCGGCCATCACGTGGGCCACAGCCAAGCCCTCAGGGGTGAGGGCGGCGTGGCCGGTATCCAGGCAAAAGCGGACGCGTTCGGGCAGGCCGTCCATGGCCGTCGCCAGTTCGCACGACGAGGAGCAAGCGTGGTCCGGCAGCATATTCTCCACCAGCAGGGTCACGGGGCAGGAGGCGGTGGCCTCCAGCAGGTCCTCCAGGGAGCGCCGGCAGGCCCGGGCGGCCTGCATGCGGTGCTCCGGCGGGCAGGGGCGCCCGGGATGCACTACGGCCAGGCTCCCGCCCATCTCCCAGAGGGCGCGGGCGGCGTCGGCCACCGCCTTGACGCCGGCCTTACGCAACTGCTCGTCCCTGGCGCCCAGGTCCACCTCCTTGCCAAAGGGGGTGTGGATGGAGGCGGGGCGGAGGCCATGGCGGGCAAAGAGGCGGGCCAGGGCTAGCTGCCGGGAGGGGTCCTGCGGCTGCACCCATTCCTCGGAAACGTGGACCTCGACGACCTGGATACCCGCGGCGGCGATGCCGGCCAGCAGGGGCTCGGGTTCTTGCGGGGGGAAAGCGGAGAGGTTGATGCCGATCACGCGCTCGCTCACGAGAGGTGTCCTCCAGGGAGCCATAGTGTGCACCATGGCAGGGGTGCATGGCAAGGGTCCTGGGGTCTCCCGGGGTGGCAGTCCCCCTTGCCTGCCTCCAAACATCCCCCTAAGATATCGGTCATGCCCTCGCTCACCGTAATCACCACCGCCGACTCGCATGCCCGGCCCGCGGCGCGGGTCGCCCATCGCGCGCGGGCCCTGGGCCTGCCCCTCACCCTGGAGTGGGAAGGCAGGTCCGTGCCCGCCGACAGCATGCTCGCAATCATGGGGCTGGGCGTAATCCCGGCCGGCGCAAGCGTTACCATCTCGGCGCCCGAGGGACCGGGTGCCCGGGCCGCAGTGGAGGAGATCGCCGGCATCGTGCGCGGGTGGGAATAGGGCTACCCGGCAGGACCGTGCTGCAGGCTGGCAGAAGACCGGTGCGGAGGTGCAAAGCGTGCCGGCGATCGTGAATGCACGGCTGCACACGCCCTGGGAGGTGATCTCCCCCGGCTGGCTGCGGGTGGAGGGGGGCCGCATTGCCGCCATGGGCACGGGCGTGCCTGACCTTCCCCCGGGGGAGCAGGTGCTGGACGTGGGGGGGCGGGTGGTGGCCCCTGGCTTCATCGACCTGCACCTGCACGGCGCGGCCGGCTGGGACGTGATGGACGAGGATGTCGGCGGCCTGCCTGCGATCTCGGCCTTCCTGGCCCGGCATGGCTGCACCGCCTGGCTGGCGGCGACCATGACCGCCGCCGCCCCCGCCATCACCCGCCGTCTGCAGGCCATCGCCCGCGCGGCGCAGGCCAAGCCGCACGGGGCGCGGCTCCTGGGAGCCTACGTGGAGGGGCCATTCTTCAACCCCCAGGGCGCGGGCGCGCAGCCCCCGGAATTCCTGGAGCACCCGACCCCCCAGAAGGCTGCCGCGCTGCTGGGGGAGGCGCGGCCCTGGGTCAAGGTGGTCAGCCTGTCCCCGGAGTTGCCGGGCGCGCTGGACACCATCCGCTGGCTGGCTGCCGAGGGGATCGTGCCCGCCCTGGGACACACCTGGGCCACCTATGACGAGACCCAGGCCGCGTTGGCCGCGGGCGCCCGCCATGCCACCCACCTCTATAGTGCGATGCGCCCCTTCGACAAGCGCGACCCCGGCGTGATCGCGGCGGTGTGGACGGACGAACGGTGCTCGGCGGAGGTGATCTGCGACCTCATCCACGCTCACCCCGCGGCGCTGGAGGTGGCGCGCAAGATGAAGGGCCCCGACCGACTGGTGATGATCACCGACGCCATGCTCGCGACCGGCCAGCCGCCGGGGGAGTATCGCCTGGGTGGGCAGCCGGTGCAGGTGGATGGACGGGTAGCCCTACTCTCCGGCTCTCTGGACGACCCGGCGCACGCGGTGTTGGCGGGGAGCGTGCTCACCCAGGACCGGGCGCTGGGCAACGTGCACCGGGCACTGGGCTGGAGCCTGCCTGAGGCGCTGGCATACCTCTCGCTCAACCCGGCCCGGGTGCTGGGACTGGACGGCAACCGGGGCCGGCTGTATCCTGGATATGAGGCAGACATAGTGGTGCTGGAGGCCGACCTGGAAATCTGGGGTACCATGGTCGGTGGAGAGTGGGTGTACCGCAAGTGAAGTCGCACTGCTGGGGGTGATACATGGAAAGCGAGCAGCCGCCAGAGGCTCCCCGGCTCGCGAAATACGTCGAGCCGCCAGAGGGGGAGTTATCCCGCTGGTTCGCCCGGGTGAAGGAATTCTTTGACCGGCCCAACCGCATTCACTATTGCCCACACTGTCGGGAGCAGCCGCTCCATTTCCACATGGAGTTCACCCTGACGCCGCGTGATTCCTCACTCTGGATGTGGTGCGAGCGCTGCATGATCGCGCTGTTTCTTACGGGGCCGGCCGAGAGGTAGGCCTTACCGCCGCTGGGCGCGCGATCCACCCGGATGTGCACTATTGGTGTCACAGGGTTGTGCAGCGAGGCGGCGTATGAGATGGAAGACCCCCGGAGGTAGCGATGGGCGCGTCCGCTCCGTATTGGCAATCTCTGCTTTGGATTTTCTTCTTCATCCTGCTTGCCATGCCATTCCTGCAACAGCGGGCGCTGATGTCGGCCCGGGCGCGGCTGATGCGGGCCATCGAGCGTCGGCGAGGCAGCCGGGTGATCACCCTCATACATCGCCAGGAGGCCGCCAGTTTCCTGGGCTTCAGTATCACCCGTTACATTGACATCGAGGACTCCGAATTAGTGCTGCAGGCGATCCGCACCACCCCCGCCCAGGTGCCCATTGACATGATCCTGCACACGCCCGGAGGGCTGGTGCTGGCAGCGGAGCAGATCGCCTGCGCGCTGAAAGGCCATGAGGGCAAGGTGACGGTGTTCGTGCCGCACTATGCGATGTCGGGCGGCACCCTGATCGCCCTGGCGGCCGACGAGATCATCATGGATTCGCACGCGGCGTTGGGCCCCGTAGACCCGCAGGTGGGCCAGTACCCGGCCATCTCCATCCTGGCCGCGCTGGAGGTAGCCAACCCCAACCGCAACGACGAGACCCTGGTGTTGGGTGATATCTCCCGCAAGGCGATCATGCAGGTGCGTTCGACCATCCAGTCGCTACTGGCGGGGAGGATGCCAGACGAGAAGGCCAAGCAGTTGGCGGTCACGCTCAGTTCAGGCCGCTGGACCCACGACTACCCGATCATGCCGGACGAAGCCAAGGGGCTGGGCCTGCCGGTGACGGTAGGGCTGCCCGAGATCATCTACGACTTGATGTCGCTCTACCCGCAGTCCACCCATCGCCGGCCCTCGGTGGAGTTCGTGCCCGTGGAGCGCCCTCCCCAGGCGCCCTCCCCCCGGGGGGGACGCCGCCCGGCGCGGCGGGCCTCCCGCCCTCAGTGAGCGCGCAACTGGAGCGGAGGCACAGCCACCTGCAGGCGATACCAGCCGGCAGTGACGGACAGGGGGGCTCCCGGGCGCAGGGCCCGTGCTTTCTGGTCCTGCGGCGACGGAGCGAACGATCCCTCCCCCGAGACCACCTCCAGGCTGCCCGCGGGCAGATAGAGCCAGCCGCCCGTGGCCAGGTCCAGGCCTGCGTCCAGCCGGGCTGCCAGCACCTCCTGCGCGGCCGCGACCACGGCCCCGGCGCTGGGGTCCTCGCCGGCGGATAGCACCCGGGCGAGGGTCTGCGTGCCGTAGCAGGCCTCCAGCATCGCGAGGAAGCCGGCTGCGCGGTCAACCGCCTCCTGCCCCTCACCGGCCAGGTGCTGGGGCCCCCCTACCGCATCCAGGGCGGCCAGGCAGACCTGGACCTGCCGCTCGTGCCACTGGGCGAGAGCGGGCGTGAGCCAGGGGAGGGCCGGCTCGGCCCCGGTTGCCAGCAGCCAGCGCACGAAGAGCAACTCCCCGGCCCGGCCATTGGCCCAGGGCTCCGGCTCCCCGAAACCCCGCAACCCGCGCCCGATTCCCATGTGTCCAAACTCATGGGCCAGTTGGCGCACCCATTCGGTGGGCTGGCGTGGGGTGCCAACGTTCCACAGGTAGACATTGTCGGCCCAGCCCTCGGCACCCGGGCGGCCGTCCTCTGCGAGCCAGAGGTCGAGGGTGCGACCGGCGGTCCATGCCTTACCCAGGCGGCAGGCCCCAAGCAGCGCCAGGGTCGCGGCCAGGCGGGCGCAGTCCCGCGCCAGGGCTTCTCGGCCCGGCTGGAAATGCGTGCGGCAGACCAGCCGGTAGCGATCCTCCCCCGGCGGCTGGAGCAGGGTATAGGCGGCCAGCCGGTACTCCCCGTGGTAGCGGCGGTCGCGAGCGACATCTGAGCGGGTGTTCCCCGGCAGGCAGACAGCCAGTCCCCAGCGCGCGGGGGCGGCGGCAGCAGGTTGCTCGCCGACCAGGAGCGAGGAGAGGTCCCAGGTGCCGGGGAGGCGGGCCGGGGTGAGCCGACCCAGGGAATCAGGGAAGTCGCCCTGGGCGAAGATCCGGGCCAGTGCCTCTCTCAGGTCGGTGGCGGAGGGCTCGAGCGCGGCGGCGCGGGCATAGGCGTCCAGGGCCTCCGGTCGCATCCCCCGACGCTCCTGTAGCAGCCCCAACCAACGATAGGCGGCCCCGCATTGGGGGTCGGCGGCGGTGGCCTGGGCGGCGAGGCGGAGCGCTTGGTCAGCGTCGGTCTGCGCCCGGCTTTGCGCGAGCAGGCTCTCGGCCTGCTGGTGAGAGGTGAGACCGGCAATACCCGGAAGGGGCATGGGCAGGCACAGTAGCGTGAGCAGGAGCAGCAGGCGGCAGGCGCTCATGCCGGCACAGGGAGGGGCAACAGCAGGCGTGCAGCCACAGCCAGGGCCTCGCGGGCCGGGGAGGTGGGTAGGTCCGCGAGCAGGGCCACCGCGGCGGCAGCGTGTTCTCTTGCCAGGGCCAGGGTGTGGTCCACCCCTGCGTGCTTGCATACCAGCGCCCGCACGCGCTCGCCGGCGTCTGGCTCTGGCAGCAGTTGTCGCAGTTCGTCCGCGGCCTGGTCAGGCCCCTGGCGCAGGGTCCAGAGCAGGGGCAGGGTGGCCCTGCCCAGGGCCAGGTCGTGGTTGGCGGGTTTGCCAGGGTCGGGGGGTAGTGCGCCCAGGTCGCGCAGGTCATCGGCCAGTTGGAACGCGATCCCGACCCGGCGCCCGTATTCACCCAGGGAGGCTTGCTGGCGCGCGTCCGCGCCAGCCAACACCCCGCCCACCTGGCAGGCGCAGCAGAATAGCGAAGCGGTCTTGCCCTCGACAATCTGCAGATAGGCGGTCTCGTCCAGGTCTTCCCAGCCGGCCAGCAATTCCTGCACCTGGCCATGGGACATGCGCTCGGCCGTTTCTGCCAGGAGGCGGATGACGGCCAGGTTGCCCTCGGCGGCGGCAGCACGCAGGCTGCGTGACACCAGGTAGTCGCCAACCAGTACCGCCAACTTGCTGCCGAGCAGGGCGGGCAGGGAGGCCTGCCCCCGCCGCAGGTCAGCCTCGTCAATCACGTCGTCATGGACCAGAGAAGCGGAATGCACTGCCTCCAGCACCGCCGCGTACTCGACCGCGCGCTCATCGGCAGGGGCGAATACCTCTGCCGACAGGAAGAGCAGCGTGGGGCGCAGGCGCTTGGCCGAGCCGCCTACGGCCCGCCTGGTCGCATCGGCCAGTGTGTCCAGATCCGAGGCGGCCAGGGCCCCCAGGCGCGCCTCCACGGCGGCCAGGTAGGCAGGCAGACTGGGGTAGAGTCCTTCCAGGTGCATGGGAACCTGCCAGTCAGTTGTTCTGGGGCGGCAGCGCGCAGATTATAGGGGGAAGGAGGGAGGGTGTAAAGGAACGGGGTCTCGGGTCGGGGAGGGACTCCCGCCCGCGGCGGGGGATGAACCGCCGCCAGCCGGGGGTCAGCGCGCGATCTCGTCGGCCGCGAAGCCGTCTGGCAGGCGGCCGATGGCCTCCAGCCACTGGCGATAGCGGGCAAGAGGCAGCGGTGCCGCCCCCAGCACATAGTGGTTGCCAAACCTGCGCTCACCGACGGTCCATTCCAGCAAGAGCAGCCGGTGCTCGCCCAGTCCGGCCACCGGTACCTTGCCCAGGTCGGCATTGGCGTTGGCCTCCACCTCATACTGCCCCTGCATGATTACACGGTTGCTGTCCGCGTCGCGAACCGTGTACTCCCCCTGGGCGGGGGCGAGCGAGTCATTGCCGATGGCCACCCGGTGCGCGCCGGCCTCGGGCTCATCCACCATCAGGCAGATCGGCTGCTGTGAGCGGCGCAGGTACCAGTAGGCCAGTTTCCGGCAAAAGTAGTAGTCCACGATGGCGTCGGAGAACTGGGGCCAGCAGTCCATCACGTTCCACCAGATGATCCCGGTCTTGCGCCACTTGCGCAGGCGAAAGCGCTCCACGAAAAACTTCTTGGCCTCCGCCTGGCTGATCTGGCTGGCGAGGGCAAAATCTTCGAGACGCTCGGGAGCCTTGCCGAAGAGCGCCTTAACCTGGTCGGCCATCAGTTTGGCCCGATACTTGTAGCCCCCGCCGCCCGGCACAGGATCGGTGCAGTGGGTGACCCACTGGGGGTTGTCCTGCCAGGGCCACAGGTAGTGGGGCTCGAGGAAGCGCCGGATGCTCGATACCCCGGGGCAGCCGTGGTAGCCGATCTCGCTGGCAAAATGCGCCTGCTCGCCGGTATAGAAGGGGCCTTTGAAATAGTCCCGCGGCCCCCACAGGTGCTGCTCGGGCATGAGGTTCCAGTCCCCCCCCCGCCGCACCACCTCGGGAGAGATGTAGGGGGAGGAGGGCAAGTAGGGGCGACGGGGGTCACAGCGCGCCACCACCTGGGGCAGCACCTCCCGGGTGATGCGGTTCTGCCCCGGGTCCATCCCCCCGTACGCGCAGTCACATTCATTGTCGCCCGCCCACAGCACCAGTGAGGGGTGATTGCGCAACTTGCGCACCACCTGTTCGGCCTCGGCCCGCACCAGCGCCAGGAAGCCCTCGTCCTGCGGGTAGCGGGCGCAGGCAAAGGCGAAATCCTGCCAGACCATGATCCCATGTCGGTCGCACAGGTCAAAGAAGAGATGGTCCTCGTAGACATTCCCGCCCCAGCAGCGCACGATGTTGCATCCCAGGTCGGCGAAGAGGTCGAGGATGCGGGGGATGCGCTCGGCGTCCCGGCTATGAAAGGCGTCGGCGGGCACCCAGTTGCTGCCCTTGCACATGATGGGCTCGCCGTTGACCCGGAACAGAAACTCACCCGGCTGCTCGGGGGTGGTGAGGTCGGTGCGCACGAGTTCGGCGGTGCGCAGGCCCACGCGGTCGGTGCGGGTGTCCACCACCTGGCCGTCACGCAGCAGATCGCAGGTCACGGTATAGAGGTTGGCCTCCCCGTAGCCTTTCGGCCACCATAGGCGCGCTCCCGGCACGTGCGCCCAGGCCGTGCCGGCGACAAAACGGGCGGGAGCGCTGCATTCGAACTGGCTCTCGCCGCATTCTCCCCGGAAACGCAGGGAGAAGCCTTCGAGGCTGGCGGCGTCAGACTGGAATTGCCACTGGATCCCCAGCACGGCGTCGTCCTTGCCGATGCGGTCGGTCCAGTAGTAGAGACCGACAATCTCGGTGGGCTCGTGGATCTCCAGGGCCGCCGGGCGCCAGATGCCCGCGGAGACGGCCCGGGGGGCGATATCCCAGCCGTACATGTGGGGGGCCTTGCGCACGGCCAGTTGCTCCCAGTTCACCTCCATGGCCGTTTCCGAGGGCTCGATGCGATGGCCGCGGGCGGCGTTGACCGCCGAGCCCAGGCGCACCACCAGGTCGTTGTCGCCCTCGGGGCGCAGGAACTCGGCGACGGAGAAGCGGTGCTCCACGAACATGTTGGCCGTGCGCCCGATCTCGATGCCGTTGAGCCAGATGGTGGCGAAGCAGTCCAGGCCGGAGAAGACCAGGTCCACCCGCTTGCCCGCGATGCCCTCGGGGGTGGGGAAGGAGCGGCAGTACCACCACTCATGCCCCTCCCATTGCCGCAGCAGGAAGATGTTGTCGCCGTAGAAGAGGTCGGGCAACACCCCGGCCCGCGTCAGGTCCAGTTCCACGTTGCCGGGCACCACTGCCTCAATGCTGGGAGCGCCACAGCCCTCCAGGTGCGCCGGCCGGGATACCGCGCGCTCCCCCTCCGGAAAGAAGGTCAGCGTCCAGGCGCCATCGAGGCTGATTCGCTGCATGGGAGCCCTCCCGTGAGGTGTCGGCGGGATATTCGACGGCGGGCTGCCTCCTCTCCTTCGGGAGGGGGTGGGAGGTGAGGGTCCCTCCGGTCGTTCTCCGGGTGGCGTGGCTCGGACACCTTACACATCTCCCCGGCGCAAGGGGGAGGCGGGAGCCCACCCTTCGACTTCGCTCAGGGCAGGCTCCGGGGCTCCGCTGACCACAAGCCCACGACTCCCCCAGGACTGGCACCGGCGACAGCGAACTCCCTTCCCGGGAGGTGCCGATGAACCGAACACCTTTCCCCCGTATCCTGCTTGCGCTCGGTATGCTGGCGGTTACGGCTGCGTTCGCTCAGGCGGCTGTCGTCCCGGCGAAATTCTCGCAGGTCTGGGCGGTGCAGGCCGCGCCCGGGGCGCGCGTGCTGCTGCTGGAGGCGCGGCTGGTGGCGGAGCGGGAGGGCGGGTTTCAGCAGAACGTCCGCCTGATCCTCAACAACACCGTGCTCACCCGGCCCCCCCTCGGGAGACGGGAGATGATGCCCATCCGCTACATCTACACCACGGCTGTGCCGTACGGCCCCTGGCCACCTGTGCCGCGTTACTCGTCGGCCGACCGCGCCTACGCTTTCCTGGAGGACAACGACTTCACGCCAGGCAACGGCCCCTACGCGGAGGCGCCGGACGGCAACTACCCCATCCTGGGCTGCCCGCCGCTGCTGCAGGTGGAGGTGAGCGGGCTGGTGCGGCCCGGGACGAACGACCTGACTATCGTCAACGGCAGCGACAAGCCCCTGGAGATCCGCCGGCTGGAACTGGTGCCGGCTTCCGAGTCGGCCTTCGAGCCATTGCCTCCCGATCCCGGCTGGCCCGCGCTCTACTACAGCGCCGGGCTACGCGCGGAGTATGTGAAAGCGCTCCCGATGCTGGAGCCGGCCACCCGCCGGCACGTGCTGGCGGCGCTCGGCATAGCCGAGTACCTGCGCCCCGGCGGAAAGCGGGCGCAGGCGGTGGCCTGGCTGAAGGAATCGCTGCAGGGCGGCCTCGACCCCGATCTGGGAACGCAGGTGGCCTATCGCCTGGCAGCCGAACGCTGGCGCACCGGGCGCTGGCCGGCCGGCACGAAATACCTGGTGCAGTCGGCGCTGGCGGGCGATGACGCCTGGACGGGGATCACGCGCTCCCTGCTGGCGGTGCTGGACGGACACCCGGGGCGCTCGCCGCGCCCGGTGATCCGGCCCCTGTCCATGCGGGCGGTGCGGGTGGACGGAATCATGGACGAGCCGGAATGGGAGCGGGCGCCCGCCTTACCGGTGGATACGCCCATGGTGGGCAGTGAGGGGATGCCCCACTACCACACCACCGCCCGCTTTGCGGTCTCCCGGCAAGGGTTGGTCTTCGGCTTCAGTGGCGACCTGCCGGCAGACCCGCACTGGGTGACGGGGGTGGGGCGGGACGAGTGGGCCTGGCTGGACCACTGCATGGAGGTCTTCCTGGCCACCCCCGAGTTGAACGAGTACCGGGAGTTCAACGCCACGCCCCTGGGGGCGCAGTTTGACACCCGCAACCGCTGGCTGCGGATCATGGACTTCTCCTGGAACGGCGAGTGGCAGGTGGTGGCTAGGCTGGATGAGCGGTCATTTACCATGGAATACCTGATCCCATGGCGTGACCTGGGCTTTGCGAGGCGGCCGGCGCCGGGCACCATCCTGGTGGTCTCGGTGGTGCGCAACATGCAGGAAGGGGAAGGGGAGGGGCGCACGCGCTATCTGGCCGCCATCACCCGCTATTCCTACCCCGAACCGCACCGGCTGCAGGAGGGGGCGCTGCTGGTGGTGCCGTGAGGGAGGGCGGATAGGCGAACAGGCGGATGGGCGAATACCAGAGGGGCTCAGGGTCTGGTTACTGGTGAGGTGCGCTTGGCGTGACTGGCGCGAGGGCTCACCCCCACCCTCTCCCGGGGGGAGAGGGGGCTATTCCACCGCGATTCCGAACGTCCGGCAAAGGAAGACGGCCATCTGGCCCCGGGTGACTGCCGAAGTGGGGCAGTAGGCTGGCGGGCTGGTTGAGCAGCCGCCAGTGACCCCCAGGGCGACCAGTTGCTCGACGTAGCCGTACTGCGGGCTGGTCTTGGGCACGTCGGTGAAGGTGGGGACCTCCTTGTAGTAGGGGCCCAGGCCCTTGGCCCGGCACAGGAAGACCGCCATCTGCCCGCGGGTGACGGGGGCGTTGGGGCAGTACTGTGGCCCCATCACCGAGCAGCCGCCGGTAACGCCCTGCTGGAATAGGCGCTCGATATAGCCGTACTGCGGGTTGCTCTTGGGCACGTCGGTAAAGGTGGGGACGTCGCGGTAGAGCGGGTCCCAACCAGCGGCCCGGCAAAGAAAGACGGCCATCTGCCCCCGCGTTACCGGGCTGTTGGGGCAGAATAGGGGCGGGTTGGTAGAGCACCCGCTGCTGATGCCCTCGCGCACGATGGCCTCGATGTAGCGGAAAAAGCCCGAGGAGGGCAGCACGTCGTTGAAGCGGGGGGTAGAGGCCAAGGCCTCATTGCTGCCTTCCGATTGGCCGTTTGCATTCCAGGCTCGCACGCGATAGGTGTAGGTGGTGGCGCGCACCACGGCCGTATCCTGGTACGAGGTGACGTTGGCCCCTACCCTGGCGATCTGGGCGAAAAGACCGGCCGGAGCGTGGCGCTCAACAATGAAGCCGATCTCGCTGGCGGAGTTGTCCTGCCAGTGCAGGTTGATCTGGCTTGCTGAGACGGTGGTGGCGGTCAGGCTGCTCGGGGCCTCGGGCGGCGGGCCGGGGGTGGTGATCTCCACCGGGTTGCTGAACGCCATGCCCGCCGCGTTATAGGCCGCCACGGAGTACTGATAAGTAGTGGACGGTGTAGTGGTAGTGTCAGAATAGGATGTGGTGTTGGGCCCCAGGGTGGCGATGCACGCATCGTCACGCCAGACCCGGAAGCCCAACTCGTTGTCAGAGTTATCCACCCAGGTCAGGTCCACCTGGGTCCCGGAGACGGCATTAGCCTGGAGGTTGGTGGCGGCGGCAGGCGGGTCCCCGGTGGCCGAAACCGCGAAGTAGTTGCTGCCGGCAGTGAGAGCGGTCTCCTGGGGGTCGTAGATGCTCACCTGGTCCGAGGGCGAACCCAACTCGATGGTGAAGAGCCCTGAGAAAGCACCGTTGGTGAAGGCCGCCGTAGCGGGGGAGATGCTCCCGGTGAGGTCGGTCACGTTTACGGTTCCGTGGTAGGCAGTCGCCGGCTCGAAGAACTCGTTCTCGGCCCACATGGAGATGGCGAAGGGCACCCCGGCCTGCTGGTCCGCGATGTTGGCGATAAAGAGGTGGGAGGCTGCCGGGGCGACCCGGGCTACGCTGTCCCAATCCATGCAATGGATGGGATTGCCGGCGCTGTCGGAGAGGGTGGGCGCAAGGACATCCAGCACACCCACGGCACGGGAAGCCGCGGCCGGGTTCACTGAGAACCATACTTCCGCCAGTTCGCCGCCGCCCGGGGGCAGGGCGAGGGCGGCACCGTTGTAGCCGATCAGGCGCAGGCAGCCCGGGGCGGGCTGGCTGTAGAGCAGGAACCAGTTGGGGTCCGCCGCGGTCAGCCCGCCCTTCGCAATCCGGGCGGTGATCGGCCCGGTTAGCACGCTGGTGTCATACAGCAGGTCCAGCTGGAAGCCGGCCACTCCGGCGCACTCGGTGATGCAGATGGGCACCCGCACCGGCTGCTCCCGCAGGGCACGCACCAGGGAGGGGCCCATCCTGGGGGTGGGGTCCAGGGTGCCGGTCACGCTGACATTGTCGAAGTAGGCCCAGCCGTAGGGGTTGTTATCGCAGAAGACCCCGACCGCGCCTGACTCGGTCTCGGTGTGCGTGGGCAGCAGGTAGGCGTGCGGCACCTCGCCCAGTTTGTCCGGGGGCACGCCCTGTGCACCGAGCCAGATCTCGAACGTGTCGGCGGTCGAGCGTACCTCCACGTGGTACCAGGTGTCCCCATCCAGGTCTGCCGGCAGCATGACTTCCCCGCCGTCCTCATGGGTCAGCCACAGCATGTCGTAGGTGGCGGAGAGCGCCAGGTAGTAGGCGTGGAAGGACCCATCGCGCACTCCATTGACGCCCCAGAAGAAGCCGCAATAGCCGTTGCTGCGGGAGTCCAACTTGACGTCGGCGCTGATGGTGAGGCCGTCGGTGAGGTAGGGCCGCCCCAGGTCGGCGGTGCTGGCCGACTCGGAGTTGCTGCCCTGGGTGTCGTCGGCGCCCTTGACGAAGAGCATGCCGTTGCCCAGGTCGTCCACGCGGGAGACGCCGGCCGTCAGGTGCCACCAGTTGGCAGCGGTGAATCCGGGATCCTGGAAGTCGTCGCTGAAGGCCAGCGCGCTGCCGGTGGCAAGCACGGCCAGCAGCAGGAACGGGAACACACGGTCGCATCTGCGCATGGTGTTGCCCCCCATGGGTTGCCTCCCGAGCCCCGCCAGGCAGGCTGGCAGGCTTCATTCGCCATCGGCGGCGCTTGCCCTGCCGCCGCCGGCGGAATCGCTGCCCGGGCGCTGCCGGCCGGGGAAGGACACCCGGTCGGGAGGCGGAGAAGGGATAGGTAGCCCATTCTCCAGGCAGCGCTGCATGGATATTGACGAACCCAGAGGGGGAGGAAATTACGCCCCGGAGCCCCGGGACGTCGCCCGCGACGGTCACCCGGGCTGGCGCACCACCCTGTACGTGATGTGGGTAGCCCAGTTGCTGGCGATCCTGGGCTTCTCCTTCGTGATGCCCTTCATGCCCTTCTACGTGCGCGAGTTGGGGGTGCAGGGCGAGCGGGCGGTAGCGGTGTGGTCGGGATGGGTGATCACCGCGGGCGGGGCCTCCATGGCCCTGATCTCCCCGTTCTGGGGGTGGATGGCGGACCGCTATGGACGCAAGGCCATGGTGGCCCGCTCCATGCTGGGGGGCATGGTGGTGATGTCGCTGATGGGCCTGGCGCAGAATGTCTACCAGTTGGTGGCGCTGCGGGCCGGCCAGGGGCTGCTTACCGGCACCATGTCGGCCTCGGTGGCCCTGGTGTCCTCCATCGTGCCCATCTCCGAGACTGCGTTCAGCCTGGGGCTGATGCAGACTGCAGTGTACACCGGCAACTGCCTGGGCCCCTCCCTGGGAGGGTTGGCGGCCGACCACTGGGGCTATCGGATTCCCTTCGCCATCACCGGGGCGGTGCTGCTGGTGGGCGGGCTGCTGGTGGTGTTTGGGGCGCGGGAGCACTTCGTGCGCCCTGCCAAGCGGGAGGCACCCGGGACAGCAGTGCCCATGTGGCGGCTGCCGGGGGCGCTCTCCCTGCTCTGCATCTTCACCCTGTTCCATTTCAGCGGCTCCTTCGTGGGCCCGATCTTCCCGCTGTACGTCGAACGCCTGCTGGGGCGGCCAGAGGGGGCGGCCACGGCCACCGGCATCCTGGGCGCGGTGGGAGGAATCACGGGAGCGGTGGGCGCGGTAGTCGTGGGGCGCATGAGTGACCGCCTGGGACATAAGCGGGTGCTGGTGGCGTGCACCGGCCTGGCCGCGCTCTTCTGCTTCCCCCAGGCCGTCGCCCGTAGCGTGCCCGAGTTGCTGGCGGTGCGCGTGCTCTTTGGGATTGCCGCCGGGGGCATGATCCCCGCCATGAACGCCCTGGTGGCTGCCATCACTCCCCGGGAGCGCATCGGGCGCGCCTACGGGCTGGTAGCCTCGTTCTCCTCGGTGGGCTGGGCCACCGGGCCGGCGGTGGGAGGATGGGCCGCCGGGATGCTCGGCCTGCACTGGCCGTTCGCCATCATGGGCATCCTGCTGCTGGCGGTAACGCTGGCCGTGAAAGTGGCCGTGCCCAAAGTATGAAGGGAGGTATCGCCATGCGTCTCGCCCTGTCTCTCGCCTGCCTGGCGCTGCCCGCGGTGCTGGCCGCCGCCGAGGTGGTGCCCATCGGCGCCGGCACCACGCCGCTCCTGGAGATCGGCACCTACGCAGTCGGCTACCGGCTGGACCGCGGCAAGCCCACGGCCATGCCGCCGGGTTGGATCGGGCACTTCGCCGAGCCCTCGGGCATCTCGTGCACTCCCTTCCACCGGCAGGCCGGCAAGGAGACCCTGCTCCTGCACAGCCCCTGGCGGCACGGCACGGGTGTGACCACGCTCACCTACCGACTGCACCTGCCCAACGTGAAGCCGCTGCGCCTGCGCACGGCGATCGCCATGTGGGAGGGGCGCTCGGACCCGGGTGACGGCGCCACCTTCCGTGTGCGGGTGGAGGGGCGCACCCTGCTCGACACCCATTACGCCGAATCCGCCTGGCAAGAGCATGATCTGGACCTTGCCCCCTGGGCGGGGCGGCAGGTGGCGCTCACCCTGGAAGTGGACCCCGGACCCCGACGTGACGCCTCTTTCGACTACTCGCTGTGGGGCAACCCGCGGATTGAAGCCGGCCCGGCAGGCGGCAGTGAAGCCAACCGCGCGTTGGCGGCACGCGCCCGCTGGCAAGCCCACCGCCCGGCCCTCTCCCGGTTGGGCAACGATCCCGCCATCGCCCCCCGCCCCTCGGTGGGGAGTGACTACAACGGCAACAGCGTCTACCGCCAGGACGACTGGTACGTGCTCGAGTACCACGGCCGCGACCACCGGCTGCGCTACCGGCTCCCGGTGGAGGACCCGGTCCCCGGGCGTCTGCTGGCCCAGGTAGACGACCTGCCGGCCATCCCCCTCTGCTCCGGCGAGGGGCTGCGCCTGCCCGAGGACCGGCCGGACCAGTCCCGGGTGACGCGCTGCCGTCTGCACGACGGGAAGGTGGAGATCACCCGCCTGCACCAGCCCGGCGGGCTGGTGAGCAAGACCACGCTGGGAATCCAGGGCAAGTCGCTGATCGTCGAGATCACCACCGACAAGCCGGGGGCCTCCGCCTGGCACCTGGGCGGGTTGGGGCCCGTGCCCATGCGGCGGGTGATCACCGTGCCCTATCTCTTCGGGACGGACGTCCGCTACCTGCCCGACCAGGGGGTCTTCGTCTCCACGCTGATCGACTGGACCAGGAGCGCCTCGACTGTGCCCGAGGCGCAGCGGGCGGACTACCAGGCGCTGACCGACGGCACCCGCCATCCCGTGCACGAGATCGGCTATGTCACCGTCTCCCCCTATCTGCCCGAGGTGCTGCCCAACTTACCCTACGAGCCTTCGCCCTACCTGGGCAACCTCGCGGGGCGCACCGTGTACGACATCTGGGGCGGCCGCTATGCGGACAACCGCGACTGGATTCGAGAGATGACCGGTTATGGCGTGGAGCAGGCGGCGATCATCCACCACGTGTGGCAGCGCGGCGGCTATGACAACGAACTGCCGACCACCCTGCCGGCGCATCCGCCGCTGGGCAGCGAGGACGAGATGCGGGACTACTGCCGGGCGGCCCGGGAGGCCGGATGGCTGATCTCCTTGCATGAGAACTACGTGGACTTCTACCCCAACTCCGAGGTGTACACCGAGGCGGACATCGCCCGGGATGGGGAGGGCAACCTGCAAAAGGCCTGGTACAACGGCGGCACCCGCATCCAGTCCTACGCCACCGCCCCCACGGCCATGCGCAAGTATGCCGAGATGTTCAGCCCCGAGATCCACCGCCGCTATGGCACCAACGCCGCCTACCTGGACGTGCACACGTGCGTGCCGCCGTGGTTCCACGTGGACCTCAACGCCCGGGCGCCAGGGGCAGGGATGGCTGCCACCTTCCGCCGGGAGCAGGAGGCGCTCTTCCCCTTCATGCGTCAGACTCATGGCGGCCCGCTGTTTGGGGAGGGGCGCTGCCACATGTACTGGGCGGGGCTGGTGGATGGGGTAGAGGCCCAGGTGGACGGCGGAGAAGCCGCCCCCCTGCTGCTCGACTTCGACCTCCTGAAGATGCATCCGCAGATGGTCAACCACGGCATGGGCTACTACGAACGCTGGCTGGCCAGCGGGTATTCTGGCAACTGGGGCAGCCGGCTGCCCACACAGGCGCAGATTGACCGCTACCGCGCCACCGAGGTGGCCTATGGCCACGCGGGGTTCGTTGCCAACCAGGTGCTGCGGCTGCCCGACTACGCGGCCAAGGAGCACCACCTGGTGGCCCCGGTGCAAGCGCGCTATGGCACTGACCGGGTGGCGGCGATCGAGTATCAGGTGGATGGTCAACTGGTAGATGTTTCTACCGCGGTGGCTGCCGGCGATACCGAGCGGGCATACGTTCGCTACCAGGGCGGCCTGGAGGTGTGGGTCAACCGGGCGGCCGAGGACTGGGCGGTGAGGGGCTGGGTCATTCCCCATGACGGTTTCCTGGCCCTGGGGCCGGGCCTGGCCGCCGGCACCGTGCGCCTGGGCGGGCAGGTGGCGGATATCTGCCGGCAGCAGGGCGCGACGTTTGCCGACGCCCGCGCCTTCGCCCGCACCCCGGGGCGGCAGCGGCGCAAGATCCAGCCCAGCGTGCAAGAGTTCACCAGCCTGGGCAGCCGCCGCTTTCGGGTCACCTACGCCTGGAAGGTGGAGGAGCCCTTGGACCCGGGAGACTACGTCGCCTACGTCCACTTCGACCCCCCTGGCAAGAACGAGGAGACCATCGCCTTCCAGCAGGACCACCGGCCCGATCCCGCACCTGCCGCCTGGCGGCCCGGAAGTACGATTACAGACGGTCCCTACGAGATCGAGATTCCGGCCGGCGCCGGAGACCGGTTCACCTGGGCTACTGGGCTCTTCCAGCCCGGCGGCAACCGGGTGGCGCTGACGGGCAAGAGCGACCGTAATGACCGGATCATCCTGGGCACGGTAAGCGTGGGTGCGGACGGCCAGGTCTCCTTCACCGCCGAGCAGGGCTGGGAGGAGCAGCGGCAGGCTGCCGAGCAGGCGTACCTCGAGCACATGAACCCCGAGGGCAAGATGCTCGACTTCGGCAACCTGCGCACCAACGGCACCGTCCTGGTGCGCAAGCGGCAGGACGGAGTGGAGATTATCCCGCTGGTCCGGGAAGCGGCCTTCACCCTGGAGTTACCGGCCAAGGATTGGGGGCTGGCGGAGGCAGTCGCCGCCTCGGCCTGGGATGCCAAGGGCACGGCGCTGGCTGCCCCCCGGTGCCAGGTGCGGGAGGGCGTGGTGGTGCTCCGGGCGCCAGGCGGCGCTGCGCGCTACCTGCTGGCCTGCCGTTAGCACTCCGTCAGTGCTGCGGCCGTTTGTGCCGCAATGGTTACAGGCGGCTGCGTCCTGTGCGGTTGCCTCTCTTGCCTGCAGTCTGGGGTCGGGCTACCCTGCGCCTGCGGCGGCGCCTCGATACTGAAGCAGGCCTCCATGCGCCGCGGCAGGAGGTGGGGGATGAAGCATTTGCTCGTCCTCGGGGGCGTGGTCGCCATGGTCACGGCTGCCTGGCTATGCGTGCCGCGGCCGCTACCGGCCCAGGGGCAGATGCTGGCCAACGGCCTGCTCGGGCCGGTGCCGATACCTCCCGGCAACCCGCAGACCGACCCCAAGATCCGTCTGGGCATGCAGTTGTACTTTGACCCCCGGCTCTCGGCGGACAACACCATCTCGTGTGCCACCTGTCACAACCCGCAGACCGGCTGGGCCAACCATAACCACACGGATACCGGCATCCGGGGCCAGGTGGGCGGGCGCAACTCCGGCACGATCATTGATGCCGCCTACATGCGCTTCCAGTTCTGGGACGGGCGGGCGGCCTCCCTGGAGGAGCAGGCGCTCGGCCCCATTCACAACCCTATCGAGATGGGGGAGACCCTGGAGAACGTGGTGCGCAAACTGAACGCCATCCCGGGCTACCGCGAGCAGTTCGAGCGGGTTTTTGGTACGGAGGCCAATACCGATGGGATCGCCAAGGCCATCGCCTCTTATGAGCGCACGGTGATCTCCGGCCCCTCGCCCTACGACCGTTACCTGATGGGCGACCGGGGGGCGATGAGCAGGGAGGCGGTGAAGGGCCTGAACCTGTTCATCGGCAAGGGGCACTGCAACGCCTGCCACAGCGGCCCCACCTTCTCGGACCAGCAGTTCCACAACCTGGGCGTGGGGATGAACAAGCCGAATCCCGACCTGGGGCGCTATGCCATCACCAGGGACCCGCGGGACTGGGGGGCCTTCAAGACCCCTGGCCTGCGTAACGTGGCGGCCACCTGGCCCTACCTGCACGACGGATCCGAGCAGACGCTGATGGACGTGATCGAGTTTTACGATCGGGGGGGCATTCCCAACCGCAACCTCGACCCGCTGATGGTGCCGCTGGGGCTGACCGGTGACGAAAAGCAGGCCCTGGTGGCCTTCCTGGAGGCCCTGAGCGGCCCCTATCCCCAGCCCACCGCCCCCGCCCTGCCGCCGGGGCCGCCCGGGCTGGAGGCACCCGGGCAACAGGGAGGGAGGTAAGATGACCAACCGCATGCGCGGCCTGCCAACGGCGATTCTGTTGGCGCTCGTACTCGGGCTGTGGCCGGGGGCGGCCGGGACGATCCCGGTCTTTGCCCGCAAGTATGGCTTCCAGTGCACCATGTGCCACTCCCATTTCCCCCGGCTGAACGACTTTGGCTGGCGCTTCCGGGCCAACGGCTATCAACTTCCCGGCAGGGAGACCGAGGAGCGCACGGTAATCCAGGTGGGGGCGCCCTTTGCGGCCCGGGTAACCGCGGGCTACGTGCGCGACCAGTTCCGCAACACCCCCGATGCCGAGGAGGTCAACGAGTTCCGGGTGGAGAGCGTGGACCTGCTCTCAGGGGGACTGATCAGGCGTAATATCGGGTACCTCTTGGTGTACCCACCGCAGATCGAGGCGAGCCGGGGAGTGGCCGGCCAGACCGGGACCGTGGAGATGGCGAACGTGGTGTTCGCCAACCTGGGCAGCAAGTGGCTGAACGTGCGGGCGGGACGCTTCGAGCCCTCGTTCTCGGCCTTCAGCGACAAGCGGCGGCTTACATTTTCGCCTTTCGAGGCCTTCGACTTCACTTTTCCGGGCGGGCCGGCACTGTCGGACACCCGGAGCGGGGTGGAACTCTATGGCTACCAGTGGAATGACACCCGCTACTACGCCGGCCTGGTGAACGGCGGGCAGACCGAGAATGCGGACGATTCGCCCAGTGACCTGTACGTACGGGCTTCGCATGTCTGCGGGCGGGGCGAGGGGCAGACCAGTGGGTACGAACTGGGGGTAACTGGCTACTTCGGCCGGGCCCGACCGGAGGCGGTGCCCGACCTGGGTCGCAAGCACTTCACGCGCCTGGCCGCCGATGCCAGCCTGAACCTGCCAGTGGGGTGGAACCTAGGCTTGCAGTGGGTGCACGGGTCTGACGATGCCGACCTGTGGGGTGCGGCCTCGGACGTCAGTTGGAATGCCGGTTTTGCTCAGGTCCTCTACGGCCCCTCGGACGATTGGGTGACCTTTGCCCGTTACGGATTCGTCAATGCCCCCACCGCTGCCGGTGGCGACATTACCCGCTGGACGGTGGGTGGGCGCTATTACCCGGCGTACAATCTGGCGCTACACCTGGAGTTCTCCGAGCGCCGGCAGGATGAGGTGACCGTGGGTACAGGCAGGCCCCGGGAGCACTATTTCACTACCAGCCTGGACTGGGCGTTCTGAGGCGTGGGGCCCCTTCCCACGGCCGGCTGGGCGCTGTTGCTGGCGGCCGCGGTATGCGCGGCTGCCGGCTTGGTCGCGGGTCTGGCGCAGCCCCAGGCGGCGCGCCTGCTCGCCCTCCTGCGCCTGGCGGCGCTGGCGGCCTCCGGGGCGGCCATGGCGCTGCTGACTGCCCTGGTGATGCGGGCCGAGCCCGGCGTAGCCTACGCCGTGCAGAACCACGCCCCCGCCGGCTCTCCCCTGGGCTACCGCGTGGCCGCGGTGTGGGCCGGGCAGGCGGGCGGACTCATGCTCTGGAGCCTGGAGGTCGGGCTGGTCTCGCTCTTCCTGCGCTCAGGCAGGCAGCCCCGGGCGCTCGCTATCCTCCTGGGGATCCAGGCCTGCCTGCTGGGCCTGGCGGCGGCGGACAACCCCTTCTCCCCCGCTGTGGCGGGCATGGGCGGGGGCCTGAACCCCATGCTGCGCCACGCGCTGATGGTGATCCATCCCCCCATGGTCTTCCTGGGCTATGCCCTGCTGGCCGCCCCCTTTGCCATCACCCTGGCCGCGCTGCTGGAGCGTAAGCCCGAGGCTTGGCCGCTTCAGGTGCGGCCCTGGCTACTGGCTGCCTGGCTGGCGCTGACCGCGGGCAACGGCTTCGGCGCGCTCTGGGCCTACCGCACCTTCGGCTGGGGCGGCTTCTGGGCCTGGGACCCGGTGGAGAACACCTCGCTGGTGCCCTGGCTGCTGGCCGGGGTGGCGGTGCATGGGCTGTGGCAGGCAGGGCAGGGGCGGGGGCGGCTGCGCCTGGCCGCGGCGGCCGCCATGGGCGCCTTCCTGGCGACGCTCTACGGCTCCTTCCTGGCCCGCAGCGGCCTGCTCGCGGGTGCCAGCGTCCATGCCTACCTGGAGCAGGCCACGCTCTTCCAGTGGGCGCTGGGCAGCCTGCTGGGAGCGGGCACGCTCCTGGCGATTATCGCGCTCGCGCGGGCCTGGCGGGGATGGGGCCTGGAGGCCGCGGGAGCGCCGCGTCCCTGGTCACTGACGGTGGGGACGGTGGTGCTGCTCGCGGTCGCGGGACTGGTGCTGGTGGGGATGTCGCTGCCCATGTTCGACATCGTGCCCACCCTCGCTGCCTACAACATGGCGATCATGCCCCTGGCCATCCTGATGCTGGGGCTCCTGGCATGGCCCCGCAACCCGGCCAAGGGCAGCCTGGTGGTCACCGCGATCGGCTCCCTGCTCCTGGGAGGGCTGTTCGCAGGAGCGGCCTTCCTGTTGACGCCCGGGGTCGAGGCGGGCATCCGCCCCTGGCGACTGGCGCAGGGGGCCGCCGCGGGGGCGCTGGTGACGCTGGCCGCAGTGGTCGCCCTACGCAGCCTGTGGGGGCTGGTGGCGGGCGGCTATCGGCCGTCCGGTCTGGCGCATGCCGGGGTGGCGTTGCTGATCATGGGCGCGGTACTTTCCGGCTACGGTACTCGCACCGAGCAGATATTCTTGCCACGGGGAGAGGCGGGCATGGTGGCGGGGCACCGGTTGAGCGTGGTGGGCACGGGCGAGCCCCAGCCGGGGGTGCGCCGCGTGAAGGTGATTGTGGATGGCCGGCAAGCCCACGCCGAAATCGAGCAGGACCTGCACTTCAACGTCGAATTACGTCGCGCCTGGATCCACAGCGGCCCGGTTGCCGACCTCTACCTGGTGCCGTCGGCGGTGATCCCCCGTGACCTGGAGTGGCGGGGCCGCCGCATCCCCGCGGGGGCCATGCTGCAGTTGAGCGTGAAGCCGGGCATGCGCCTGGTATGGCTGGGGATGATCCTGATCGCCCTGGGCCTCGGATGGGCGCTGGCGATACGCCACCGGCCTGCCCAGGCCTGATCACCGACCGACCAATGCCTTGACCCGCCACGCCCTCCCCAGCGGCCGGTAGAGCGCCACGGTGTCGAAGTTGTCGAAACTGGGCTCGTGGGCCAGGATCTCCTGGTAGTGGGCCAGTCCCTCCTCCACCTTGCCAAAGCGCATGTAGGCGATGAAATGCGACCAGTCATAGGCCAACTGCCGGCTCGCATGAAAGTATTCCCACCAGTGCTGCTGCTCGAGCACCATGAAGACGTGGTAAGGGTCGCTGGCCGCGGGCAGGGACCACAGCGGGCACCAGGAGAACCAGGTCGGCATGGTATAGTCCCACGCCAGCGCGGGCTCCACGAACATGCCGTGGGCGAACCACTGCGAGAGGATTCCCCCCCGCCCGTATTCCGGCCGCCAGCGATAGAGGTCCATCGCCGCCCAGGCCCAGCAGGCGCGCGCCCTGAGCAGGCCCGCGGAAAGTGAGCCCGCTGATCCGCTCAGTCGCTCCAGGTGGTAGAGCGAGGCGTAGGCCAGGTACCCGCCGATGGTGGATTCGGTGAGGACATGCACGTAATTGGGCCCGGGGTGGGCCCAGGCCGAGCCGGTGATGTCATACGCCGCCCCCAGGCTTGCCGCCACCTCCCGGAATTTTGGGCGCAGCGCCCGGGCATACTCCCGGTCCACCAGGGCGGCATAGGCGGCGGTGGGGTAGAGCACGGTGGCCGAAATCTCGGGGTAATCCACCTGCACTGCCCCGGAGGGCTCGGGGAAGTGCACCAGTCCGGTCTTCTCGTCCCGGGTGAGGCGGCCCCACCAATAGTCCAGGGTGCGCCGGACCGCAGCGTTGGTGCGGGTGCGCAGCGGCTCCGCGAGCAGCGGCGCCAGTTGTACCAGCACCCCCGCGGTCTGCCCATCGTAGAAGGGCCGGCCCAGCGAGAAGCGGAACTGCCCGTCCTCCTGCTGTTGGGAAAGGATCGCCTCCACGTCCGTGGCCACGGCACCCTGCTCCTGCGGGGGAAGGGGCGGGAAGGCCTCCACCAGGCATTCCAGGCGCGGAGGCAGTGGCAGCGGCACCGCGCGCTCCGGCCCGCGCACGTAGGCCACCGGTCCCAGCGGGGTTTCCTGGGTGCAGAGCGCCACCACTCGGCTGGAAAAAGGCGGGGGGATGGGGATCACCTTCATAGGGGGCGACCCGGGCTTGCCCCAGTACCCCCAGAACCAGGCCACGGGCCGGCCGCGGGCATCCATTGCGAAGGTAAGCCGGGGCCAGGGGTGGGCCATCTCGGGGAGTAGGGCCAGCAGGTGGTCGCCAGGCCGCGGAGCGAGCGGGGCCACGTACAGGTCGGGCAGCACCAGCCGGTTGCCCAGGGGGCGAGGGGTGGACGTGAAGCGCAGGATGACCCCGTCCTGCCAGGGCCTGATCTCGGCCAGGGGGGCGGAGGTGAGGAAGGCCAGGGTATAGGGGGAGCCCTCGTGCCAGGCGAGCAGGATTCCCTTGCCCGAGGGCACCTGCCAGGAGCCGTGGTCGCGGGCCAGCGGGGTGAGGCGCCCGTTCTGCCACCACGCCCAGCGGTCGGGGGCTTGCTGCCCGGCCCACTTCCAGCCTGTGATCAGCCAGTCCATGTGCACGGGCGCCGTCCCGGCGGGCCAGACGGCACGGGCATCGAAGTGCGCGAGCGGCAGGCCGATCCCCTCCTCACAGGTCACCTTTATCAGCCGCTCGCCGTAGTGGTGCCACTTGGCGTAGCGGCCCAGGGTCTGGCTGGTAGCGCGATCCATCTGCGTGCCCTGGCCGGGCCGCTCCGGGGGGATCAGGGTGTAGGCAGGCTCCTTGCCATCCAGGAGCACGCTCACAAAGCCGGCAAAAACCGGTGCCCCCCAGTATTCCCCGGCGCGCTGCAGGGGCAGATACTGCAATTTGAAGCCGCGCTCCACCACCACGTTGTGGCTAAAATTGGCCAGGGTGCCCTCGCCGGTGAGGCTGGGCTGGGCGAAACGACCAAAGAGCACGGCGAGGGCGGGGCGGCAGGCCCCCAGGGCGAGCAAGGCGAGGGCGAGGGAGGTGAGACGGCGCATCATCTTCTCCCACGTTCGATGATGGGCCACAGTTAGCCGTGCGGCCTCGCCTATCCTGCGCCAGAGGCAGGAATCCATGGCAGGCGGACGAACCTGAGCCTATCCCATCCCCGGAGGCGCGCGATGAAGATAGGCGCATCCAAGCAGCAGGAGGCCCAGCACTGGGAAGAAGCAGCCCGTCGCCTGGGTGCCGCTGACGCCCGGGCGATTGATCCGAGCACGGTGGTCACTGCCCACTGGGTCCGCCTGAAATGCCAGTACGGGTGCGGGGGCTACGGCCGCCGGCTCACCTGCCCGCCCCATTCCCCCACCCCGGAGCAGACGCGGGCCATGCTGGACGAGTACGAAATGGCCATCCTGGTGCACAGCCCGGGTGGGGAGTGGACGGCCATCGACCAGGTGGTGCCGGCCCTGGAGCGCGAGATCTTCCTGGCGGGCAACTACAAGGCCTTTGCCTTTGGTTGCGGGCCCTGCCCCCACTGCGATGAGTGCAACCTGCAGTCATGCGTGCACCCGCGGGAAGCCCGCCCCTCCATGGAAGCCTCGGGCATAGACGTCTATGCCACCGCGCGCAAGCACGGCTTCCCCATCGAGGTGATGCGCGACCGCGCCTGCACGCCAAACTACTACGGGCTGGTGCTGATCAGGTAGGCGGAAAGGGTTTGAGCCTTCGCCAGTATCCAGCGCCCAGCGTCAAGAATCCCACGGCCAGGAGCCAGAGCATGAAAGTCCGCTATGAGGAGATGCTGCCCCACGAGGTGGTGGCCGCGCGCGAGGCGTTTCCGGTGGCGTACCTGCCCATCGGGGGGGTGGAGTGGCACGGCGAGCACAACTGCCTGGGGCTGGATACGGTGAAGATTCACGCCCTGGCCATCAAGTGCGCCGAGGCGCACGGCGGAATCGTAATGCCCGCCCTCTTCTGGGGCGAGCCCCGGCAGACTCACCTCATGGAGGCCAACCACGACCCCCAGGGGCGCATCGCCGGCAAGATGGGCTTGCCCCTGGAGAACTTCGCCCCCGGCTACATGAAGGCGCTGGACCTGGCGGAGGACGAGCGATACGTACGGCTGCTGGTGCACCTGCTCTTCGAACTACAGAGCCTGGGGTTCAAGGTAATCGTGATCATGGCGGGGCACTACCCGCTGCTCAACCACGCGGAGGCGGCGATCCACCTCTACCGCATGCAGGGCCGGGCCAAGGCCTGGGCCTGCACGGGCTATGAACTGGTGCGGGAGGAAATCCCGGAGGCCGGCGACCATGCCGCCGCCTGGGAGACCTCGCTGATGCTGGCCCTGCGTCCGGACCTGGTGGACCTCTCCCGCCTGCCTGCGGGTGATGATCCCAATGACCTGATTGGCGTGCACGGCCGTGACCCCCGCCGTTACGCCTCCCGCGAGTTCGGCGAGCGTGGGGTGGAGGCTATCGTGCGCAAGGTGGGCGAGAAGGTCAAGGGGATGGTCGGTGCTTAGCCGCCACCTGCCCAGCGCAGGGTACCCCGCCCATTGCCCACTGCCGCTGCCGGCACCCGGAAGCGGACCAGGCCGCCCTCGCGCGTGCCCTTGAGGGGCAGGGGAGACCCCACCTCAGGCTGCCAGGTGGCCTGGGTGGGCGCACCGGCCGGCAGGGCGAGGGCGAAGCCGGTATTCGCTTGCACGGCATACCCGTCCTCAGCCGGCTCCACCCATACCTGCGCCGAGATTTCCGCCCGGTCGCCCGGCCCCACCTCATACAGGTAGCCGAGCACGCGGCCGTCACCATCACCGTCGGCCAGGCCGGCGCTGCCGGCCAGCGGGGCCAGGCGCAGGTCGGCCGGGTCGCCCGAGGCCCCGAGTACCCGGTACTGCGGCCGGGCGGCCTCATCGGCCAGGGTCAGCCCGTCGTAGCGACGCACGTCGGTCTGTGGCAGGTGGGTGCGGGTGTGCAGGATCCGCTTCTTCTGGTCATATCCCGAGACCAGCACCAGCCCCGCCGCCGGGCTCTCGGTGAAGGTGAGCATGAGTCGGTCGCCCTCCCGGGCGGCCGCCGCCACAAAGAAGGCGCCCACCCGGCCCTGGTTGCTAAAGCGCGCCATGCACCCCACGAGAGCGGCCGCGGGCACGCCCTTGCCGCGCTCCACGCGCAGCGTGACCTCGCGTTTGCCATAATCCACCGCCACCACCCGGCCCGCAAGGTCGGGACCGGCCATGAGCACGCCCTGCGGGCCAGAGATGGCACCCTGCCCCACCGCCAGTGCGCGCGCCAGGCGGCCCCTGCCATCTGTTCCCAGCAGAGCAAGGCGGGCGCTGCAGGTCCCCTCGCGGCCTTGCCAGGGCTTGCCGGCAGTGGATACCAGCAGGTCCAGGCCCTCTGGCCTGCGGATCTCCAGGGCCACCGGGTCCTCACCCTGGCCCCGGGTAAGCGAGCGCGCGGAGGTCACCTGCCGCTGCCCGGCATATGGCTCGATCAGGGAGACGAAGGTGCTGGCCAGCGCACTCTCGCCCTGCCGGCGGGAAAGCGTGTACTTGAGCACCGCGGGATTGGTAGGGTTGAAGGGTGGCTTGCCGTCGCAGACGATCTCCTCCTGCGGCCCCTGCGGCAGGCGGGTGATGCGCAGATGGCCCACCTCTCCGGGTAGACGCCAGTCGGCCCACCAGGGCTTGGCGGCGGGCGCTCGCTGAACGTTGGTGAGGAAGGAGAAGCCGCTTCCGGCATACCGGTGATACCCCTGCCGCTCGCCCCTTGCGGCAAAGCGAGGGTCATCGTAGAAGAAGGCGTAGGGGACATCCTTGCCGGCCAGCGTGCCCTCGATTTGCGGCTCGGTGAGCGATAGCCCGCCGGTGGTGAACTCCCCCTCTGGGCCATGCAGGGAGTAGTCGTGCTGGCGGCCACCACGCACCCGGAAGATGTCCACCCCGTAGGCCCCGGCAGGCGTGTCCACGCTCACCAGGGTGCGCCGGTAAAGCGTGGTCAGGCCTTCATAGGCCTCGGGGGCATCCACCTCCACCACTTGCAAGCCGGGCAGCGAGGCGAAGGTGCGCGCTGTGCCCGGGCGCACGGTCAACTGGCGGCGGGCATTCACCACCACGGTGTTGTGGCAGATGGTGTTGCGGCTCCAGCCGGGGGGCTCGGGGTCGTCCGCCGCGAACTGGGGATACCCCAGGTCGGGCAGCAGACGCCGGCCAAGGGCGAACAACTCGATGTTCAACTTATCGTAGTGCCCGTGCCCGGGGGAGGGGCCGTAGAAGAGCGACCACTGCACCGGCTGCCGGGCCGAGCGCAGCATGGCAAGGCCGTAGTTGTCCATGAGGTCCGCGGTAGGTGGAGGCGCCGCCGGCAGGTCAGAGGGCAGGGTGATGGGCGTATGGAAAAGGTCCTCATAGTCAGCATACCGCGCCGCCCCCGCTCCGGCCGCTCGCCGCAAGGTGCGGGCAAAGACGGGGTCGTGATACTCCCGGTAACCGACTGCTGCCATGCGCGGTGTCACCCGCAGCGCCCCGCTGGTGACCGAGCCCGAATCGCCGATGGCTGGGGTAAAGGCGTCGAGCATGATCATGCGCTCGCGAGCCAGCATCAGTTGGCGTACCCGATCGTCAAACAGGTTGGTACCCAGGCGCTTGAGCAGTGAGGCGATACCCACCAGTTGGTCGGGCCAGATGCCGCAATAGCCGGGCGCCGTTTCCCGGCAACTCATCCCCTCCCGGGTGAAGTAGTTGGCAAGGGCGTAGCGGTAGCCCTCAAGGGCAAAGCCCTCGCCAGTGTTATTGAGCAGGTAGTCGGTGACCCGGGCCTCGTCCCCCGCCTGGGCCACCACTGCGGCCGTGAGCAGGGTATCCTGGTGCATGCCGAAGTTGCCACGGATGGTCCCCTGGTACACCCCTTCCATCACCTCGCGCACCAGGTTCCGCTCGATATTCGCCCGGATCTCGGGGCCGGTCTTGCCCAGGAACCGCTGGGCGGCGGCGTCGGCGTCTATGGCGTCCCAGACGTTGTCGTAGGCCTCGCACAGGCTGCGGCCGACCCCCGTCTCCCAGATCAGGTTGACGATCTTGCCCGTATAGGAGGGTGCGAACTCCGTGGCATAGCGCGACTGCTTGTTGTGGTCCATGGCCGGGTACACGTCGGCGATACGGTCCAGCAGGATGATCGCGCGGTGGGCGTACCCGGGGTTCCCGGTCAGCAGGTAAGCGCGGGAGAGGTTGAGGGCGCCCGGGATGACGTGGGAGAGGTAGGACCAGTGCGTGTAATAGGCGACGAACCAGTACTTCTTGTCCTCACCCTCCTTCTTCCAGCCCCATCCGTCGTCGGCATAGGGGCCAGTGAGCAGGCTGCGATCCTTCATCCCGGTGGCGAGGAAGGCAGCGAAGTCGTTGGAGGGGTACTCCTCGCCACCCACCGGGCAGACCACCGTGAACGGGCGGTCGAGGTCAATCTTGAAGGAGTAGTTGCCGGTCTTGAATGCCTCCCGCCCGTGCACCGGACAGCCGGAGAAGGAGATGTTGAAGGCTCGCGGCACGCAGGGCGGGATCACCAAGGAGGCCAGCCGCGCGTCACTCCAGCCCTGCCAGCGGTCGGCGGCCTGTACCAACTGGTCGCGCAACCGGGCCGCCTCCGGGTCGCGGGCGATGGCCTCACGGGCGGCAGCCACCTCGGCCGTGGTGTGCAGGGTGCGGGCCTTCTTCACGGGGTAGTCCACGGCAGGCTTCTCCTGGGCAGGCTGGGCTGGGGGTGCAGTGAGCAGGGCAAGCAGGAGGACAAGGGGCAGGATGCGCATCTGCGGCCTCCCGGGTGAGTTGGGTCCCCTCTTCGCCCGCCGGCGGATGCTCCCTGCCGGTTCAGTCGGCCGAAGCCAGGGCCGCCACCACCGCCGGCTCGCGCTCCAGGCAGGCGGTCGGCCAGGCGCAGCGAGTATAGGTAGCAGGCGATGCCGTAGGCCAAGCCGAGCGGCAGGCTGATCGCGTACCAGGCCGGCTGGCGGCGGCCGAACTCATACCCCCCGGCCACCAGGTCCACCAGCCGGCCGGCCACCCACACCGTCACCAGGGAGGCAGCAATCAGGCCCAGCAGGGGCAGGACTGCCTGCAGGTAATGCCGGGTGCCCGTGGCGACGAGGGCCAGGGTGGCCATGCCCGGAGGAGACAAAGCCACGCAGTCCCATGCCCGGTGATGCATGACCGCCTGCATGTTCCAGTGGCCGCCGCGCTCGCTTCATTGACACCAACCAAGCGCCGGAGTAGAGTGAACGAAGCAAGAATCACCAGTTCCGAGGTTGGCCGATGCCGATATACGAGTTCACGTGCGAACGCTGTGCGGGCAGGTTCGAAACACTGTGCCGGATGGGCAGCAATGGCGAGGGGTTGGAATGCCCCACCTGCGGCTGCGCCCGGGTGCGCAAGGTAATGTCCACCTTTGCCAGTCGGGCCAGCAGTGGCAGCGGGAATCCGGCGCCGTCGTCCGGTTCGTCCTGCTCCACCTGTAGCAGCCATAACTGCGCCTCATGCCACTGAGCAAGTTGGCCCCTGGCGGGGGCCTTTTTTCTGACCGCCGGGCAGGCGGCAGGGGGTAAGTGATGATCAGTATCCAGGATTTCCAGAAGGTGGAGCTGCGGGTGGGCACGGTGGTTTCCGCGGAGATGGTGCCGGGGGCTGACCGCCTGCTGAAGATGGAGATTGACCTGGGTGAGGCGGGCCGGCGCCAGGTGGTGGCCGGGATTGCGCTCTCGTACCCGCCAGAGTCGCTGGTGGGCAAGCAGTTGGTGGTAGTCACCAACCTGGAGCCGGCCACCGTGCGTGGCGTGCGTTCCGAGGGGATGATCCTGGCCTGCGGGGACGTGCAGAGCGCTTCCGTGCTTACGGTGGACCGCCCGGTGGCCAACGGCGCGGTCGCACATTAGCCTGCGGCCACGCATAACGCGGCCCCGGCCTGGGTACTAAAGGGGCGAGCGCCGGCCGGGGCGCCGGCCGGGGCCCGCCAGCGGCCGCCGCCGGGCGGACGCGGCGGAGGAGGGTACCATGCCCAAGGGTGCGGTGACCATCCTGGTCGCGCTGGTGCTCATGGTGGTGTTCATGGTCGTGCTCGTACAGACCATGTTCATCGTGGACCGGCTGGTGGCCGTGGACCAGGTGATCGGCACGGCCGAATATGCCCGTGGCGAGAGCCGCCCCGCCCCCCTGCGCGAGGGAATGCTATTGCAGGTAGGTGACACCGTCACCACCGCCGCCGACAGCTATGTGGGGATCCGCTGGGTTGACGGCACCCGCGCCAAGATCGGCCCCAAGACTGCCTTGGTACTCAAGCGCTCCCGCGCCGACAAACTGCGCAAGACCGAGGAAACCCGCCTCCGCCTCAACTGGGGCCAGGTCTGGTTCCGCGTGCGCCGCATCATCAAGGGCGACTCCAAATTCGAGGTGGAAACCCCGGCAGTGGTGGCGGCGGTGCGGGGCACCGTATTTTCTATCACCGTGAGTCCGGGAGGACAGACCGCAGTCTCGGTCTATGAGGGCAAAGTAGCCTTGCAGGCTGGCGGCGACAACGCCCTGGTTGGCCCCCGCACGGAGGCCAGCGCAGACGGCCGGGTGGGTATCAACACCCTGCGCATGAGTGAGACGGCATTGGCTGCCTGGAGGCATCAGGAGGGGGTGGTGGGGCCGCTGCTCACCCTGAGCGAGCCCGGCGAGGCGCCCCTGCGCACCACCGACCCCTACCTCGTCGTCAGCGGCAAGACCGAGCCCGGGGTGAAGGTGGAAGTGCTGGAGCCCCCTGCCAACGACACGGCCCGCGTGGAGTTTGCCACCATCCGCAAGGTGGTGGTGGACCGGGAGGGGGCTTTCACCGCCCGCATCCCGCTCGTGGAAGGTGACAACCACCTGCTCGTAGTCGCCTGGGACCCCGATTGCCGGCGTACCGAGATCCGACGCGCGGTCTTCTACACTTCCCCCGCCGCCCGGATGACTGCCCACTGCGCCCCCGACACGTTACCGGCTGACGGTACGGGCAAGGCCACCGTATCGGTGACGGTGCTCGATGCGGATGGGCACCCGGTGCCGGACGGCACCCCCGTGCGCTTTGCGGGGATGGAAGGCCTCCCCGGGATCGCCCGCACCGTGGGCGGGGTGGCCAAGGTGGAATGTACCGCCGATCGCCCGGGTAACTTCTCCATCGTTGCCGCCAGCGGCGCCGCCCGCGCGAGCGCGGGAGTGACCGCCAGGATTAGCGAGGCGGCGCCCACCGAGGCGCCGGAAGGGAGCCAGGCCCCCGAAGCCGCGCCTGACCCGGTCGCAACCGAGTAACCTGGTGGGAGGCTACCTGTCAGTCCCGGTCTGCCGCCCCATGTTCGCCGGACACCGCAGGGAACGGGTTCCCTCCCGATAGACCCCCATACCACCCCTATTTCTTAGCCGTTGTCACGGGTTTGACAGTGCGGAGCGGGCGCACTAAGATATCAGGACCGCTCGGCGACACGGGCGCCCAGTGCCCCGCAAGCCCCTTGTCATCCCCCGCCGCGGAGGTCAAGCGCATGGCAGCCAGGGGACCACTGCGTTACCTGATGCTGTCGGGCGTGGGCATCATGCTCGCCATCACCGTGCTCCTGGGGGTGGCGATCGGGTATTGGGCGGACCAGCGGTTTGGCACCACGCCGTGGCTCACGCTGGTCGGAGTGTTCGTGGGGTTCGCGGCAGGGATTATTGAGATGCTGCGCATGTTGCGAGAAGCGGGAGATTAGCATGGAGGGCGAGCGCATGCTGGCCGCCCTCTACCGGGGTACGGCGGTGCTGGTGCCAGTGCTGGCCCTGGCCCTACTCCCATGGGGCTGGCGGCTGGCCATTGGCGTGCTGGCAGGAGGGGCGCTGGGGGCAAGCGGGCTGCTGTACTTCGACCGCATGCTTGCCAATGCAATCGCAGGAGGGCAAGGGAAGAGACGAGCCGCCGTCGTATTGCTGTTGCGCTATCCGGCCCTGCTAACCGCCTTGGGCGCCCTGGTGTGCCTGGGGTTGGTGAACCCGGTGGGGCTGTGTGTGGGTGTAGGGGTCATCCCCCTGGTCAGCACCGTGCTGGCCGTCGGCGAGCTGGCAACCGGCCGGCACGCGTCGGAGTAGGGTGTGGAGCACGAGCAAGGGACCTGGTTCAACTTTTTGTACCGCCCGCCTTTTTCGATGCCGGAATGGGTGCCGCCGGCCATCCCTCTGGCCATCCTCGCCCTGCTCCTGATTGCCTTCTTCTCCTACTTTGCGATGCGCCCGCGCCGGCGCATCCCTACCGGTCCCCAGAACGCCATGGAAGGGATTGTGGAGTGGCTAAACGGCCTCGCCCGCCAGTTGCTGGGTGACCGCGGCCCCCACTTCGTGCCCTTCCTGGGCACCTTCTTCCTCTACATCTGGGTGATGAACTTGATGGGGCTTATCCCCGGCTTTGTGAGCCCCACCGCCAACCTCAACGTGACTCTGGGCCTGGCCATCATCGTGTTCCTGGTAGTGCAGTACTTCGGGGTGCGCGAGAACGGCCTACTGGGCTACCTGCGGCACTTCACCGGCGACATCTGGTGGCTGGTGCCGCTGATCTTCCCCATCCATGTGGTGGGAGAGTTGACCCGCCCAGTCACTTTGGCGATGCGACTTTTCGGCAACGTAATGGGTGGGGAAACAGTGATCATGGTGCTGGCGGGGCTAAGTCCCATCCTGTTTGCGCACAGGTTTGGGGCGGGCTACGTGATCGGGCTGCCCATCCCGGTGGCCCTGCCGATGATACTACTGGAGATCTTCACGGGAACCGTGCAGGCGCTGGTCTTCACCTTGCTCGCGGCCGCCTATCTGGCCGGGGTAATGGAACACCAGGAAGCGACGACTTAGCGCCTGTGAAATAGCAGCGCCAACATGCAAATGGCGGGAGGAGTCATTCGATGCTGTACCTGTTAGGATTGGCCCTGGCCGTGGGGTTCGGGGTCGCGATTGCGGCACTGGGCGGGTCGCTGGGCCAGGGTCGGGCAGTGGCGAGCGCGGTGGAGGCGATTGCCCGCCAGCCGGAGGCGACGGGCAACATCCGCACCCTGCTCATCATCGGCTTGGCCTTTATCGAGTCGCTGACCATTTACGCCCTGGTGCTGGCCTTCCTGCTCCTGGGCAAGCTGCCGGACCCCATCGGCAACATCAACGAACTCGTGCGCTACCTCGGCCGTTAGGGGCTGACAGGGGCAGGAGATGGAGATTCTGCACACCCTGGGCATAGACCCGCGCCTGCTGCTCATCACCGTGGTCAACTTCCTGGTGTTGTTGGTGGTGCTGCGCCAGTTCCTCTTCCGACCGGTCGCCAGCCTATTGGCGGCCCGTAGCGACGAGGTGAAGCAGCGCCTGGACAGCGCCCAGGAGAGTGAGGAGCAGGCCAAGCGGCACGAGCAGGAGTTGGAGAGCCGGCTGGCCTCCATCCAGGAGGAGGCGCGCCGCCGCATACAAGAAGCGGTGGAGGAGGCCCGTGTGGCCCGGGAACGGCTGCTGCAGGAGGCACGCAGCGATGCCGAGCAGGTGCTCAGGCGAGCACGTGAGGACATTGCCCGCGATGCCCGACGTGCGATGATGGACCTACGCAACGAGGTAGCGGACCTGGCGATCATGGCCGCCACCCGGGCGGTGGGCGCGGGTCTGGATGAGAGCAAGCACCGCAAGGCCATCGCTGACTTCCTGACCCAACTGGAGGCCGAAGCCAAGTGAGAATCGAGCGCAAGGTTGCCGCCCGCTACGCGGAGGCCTTGCTGGGAGCCGTGGGCCAGGATCCCGACCGGGCCCAGGCCGAACTGGCGCAGATACAGCAGACCCTGGCGGCGGCGCCGGAGTTGAGGCAGGTGCTGCAGCACCCCGAGATTCCGCTGGAGCGCAAGGACGCGCTGGTGGAGCGCATCTTCGGCAGCGCGCTCTCGGCGGAAGTGGTCGCCTTCCTCAAGGTGCTCTTGGAGCATGACCGCATGGAGGCGCTCCCCGAGATCGCGGCCGACTTTGCCAACCTGGTGGCCGAGGCCAAGGGTGTGGTGGAGGTGCAGGTAACCAGCGCCGTTCCCCTCACCCCCGAGGAAGAGAGCACCCTCTCCGCGGTGCTGGGCCGTATCACCGGTAAGCGGATCACCCTGGCGCCCTCGGTGGACCCCGAGGTGCTGGCCGGGGTGGCGGTGCGCATTGGCGACCGCCTGATTGACGGTACGGCACGCCAGCGCCTGGAAGCCTTGCGCGAGCAACTGAAGAGCCAATGAAAGTGGGGACAGTCACTTATTTTGGGCGACCATGAAATGGGCGGCATGACAGAGGCACAAGCATGCGCATAGAACCTGAGGAGATCAGTTCGATCATCAGGCAGGAGATCGAGCACTATGGCGCCGAGCTGGAAACGGTCGGCGTGGGCACCGTACTGCAGGTGGGCGACGGCATCGCGCGGGTGTACGGGCTCTCGAACGCCATGGCGGGGGAGTTGATCGAGTTCCCCGGTGGCGTGTTCGGGATGGCTCTCAACCTGGAAGAGGACAATGTCGGGTGCATCTTGCTCGGGCCGGAGACCGAGATTCATGAGGGCGACACCGTACACACCACGGGCCGCATCGTGGAGGTGCCCACCGGCGAGGCGCTCATGGGCCGGGTGGTAAATGCCCTCGGCCAGCCCATCGACGGCAAGGGCAACATCCACGCTGAGCGTACCCGGCCCACCGAGGGGCGCGCGCCCGGCGTGGTGGAGCGCCAGTCCGTGAAGGAGCCGCTGCAGACCGGGCTCAAGGCCATCGACAGCATGATCCCCATCGGCCGGGGCCAGCGGGAACTTATCATCGGCGACCGCCAGACAGGTAAGACCGCCATCTGCATTGATACCATCATCAACCAGAAGGGCAAGGACGTCTACTGTGTCTACGTGGCCATCGGGCAGAAGCAGTCCACGGTGGCGCGGGTGGTGGACGTGTTGGAGCGCCACGGTGCCATGGAGTACACCACGGTGATCTCCGCGGCCGCGAGCGACCCGGCCCCCATGCAGTATCTGGCGCCCTACGCCGGCTGTGCCATGGGCGAGGACTTCATGTACCGGGGCAAGCACGCCCTGGTTATCTATGACGACCTCTCCAAGCACGCCCAGGCGTATCGCCAGGTCTCCCTGCTGCTGCGCCGGCCCCCGGGCCGGGAGGCCTTCCCTGGCGATATCTTCTACCTGCACGCCCACCTGCTGGAGCGGGCCGCAAAACTGAGCGACGAGCGGGGGGCGGGATCGCTCACCGCGTTGCCTATCGTGGAGACTCAGCTGGGCGACTACTCCGCCTACATCCCGACCAACGTGATTTCGATCACCGATGGGCAGATCTACCTGGAAGCCGACCTCTTCTTCGCCGGGGTGCGGCCGGCCATCAACGCTGGCATCTCCGTCTCCCGGGTGGGGGGCGCCGCGCAGATCAAGGCCATGAAGCAGGTGGCCGGGCGCCTGCGCCTGGACCTCGCCTATTTCCGCGAGTTGCAGGCCTTCGCCCAGTTCGCCAGCGAGTTGGACAAGGCCACCCGCGACCAACTCAACCGTGGCCAGCACATGGTCGAGTTGCTTAAGCAGCCGCAGTACCAGCCCATGCCGGTCGAGGACCAGGTGATGTCCATCTTCGCCGCCACCCAGGGTTTCCTGGATGACGTGCCCCTGGAGCGGGTGCGCGACTTCGAGCGCGACCTGCTCGAGCACCTGCACACCGGGGCTCCTGATATCGGCCACCAGATTGCGACCAGCGGCCAGTTGCCCGAGGAGCAAGCAATCAAGTTGCGCGAGGCCATCACCGACTTCAAACGCGGCTGGATGAAGGAAGGGTAAGGGCAGATGCTCTCCACCCGGGATATCAAGCGCAAGATCCGCTCGGTGCGCAGCATAGAGCAGATCACGCAGGCGATGAAGACGGTGTCTTCCATCAAGCTACGCAAGGCCGAGCAGCGCATCCGGGCGGCGCGCCCCTATGCCGACCGCCTGACCGAGATGCTGGGAGCCCTGGCCGCGGGCGAGGCGGAGCACCCCTTCCTGGTGGCCCGCCCGGTCGCGCGCGCGGGAGTGGTGCTCATCTCCGCCGACAAGGGGCTGGCAGGCTCGTTCAATGCCAACGTCATCCGCCTGGCGGCGGAGCAGATGCGCAAACTCCCCCAGGCCTCGGCCGTCACCGTGGGCCGCCGCGGCACCGACGCTTTTCGCCGCATGGGGATGCCCGTGCAGGGCACGCTACCGCTGCTCGGTGCCGAACCCCGCTCGGCCGACGTGGCCCCGGTGGCCGATCTCGTCGGTTCGCTCTTCCTCAGCGGGCAGTGGGATGCCGTGCACCTGGTTTATTCCTCCTTCCGGGGTGGGGCCAAGGTGGAGGTGGTGAGCCGGCAGATCCTGCCCGTGCCTCGGCCGGAGGGGCGGGTAGGCGGGGAGATGATCTACGAACCGAGCATGCAGGCGCTGCTGGGCCTCTTGATGCCCCGCTACCTGCGCACTGCGATTTTCACCGCAGTGCTCGACTCGGTGGCGAGCGAGCACGCCTCCCGGGTCACCGCGATGACGCTTGCCTCGGAGAATGCCGAGGAGATGATCAACAACCTCACGCTTCAGTACAACAAGGCCCGCCAGGCTACTATCACCCGCGAACTAATAGACATCGTGGGCGCGGCCGAGGCCCTGGTCTGAGCAGGATACGGAGACGCGAATGGCGGTAGGCAAAGTGGTGGAGGTGATCGGCCCGGTGGTGGACGTGCGTTTCCCCCCGGATGCGCTGCCCGAGATCCTGAACGCGCTGGAGATCCCCGACCCCCACCACCAGCGCACGCTGGTGGTGGAGGTGGCCATGCACCTGGGCAATGACACCGTGCGCACGGTGGCCATGGCCCCCACCGAGGGGCTGGAGCGGGGGATGGAGGCCACCGATACCGGCGCCCCCATCCAGGTGCCGGTAGGGGTGGGCAACCGCGGGCGGGTGTTTAACGTGCTGGGCCAGCCCATCGACGAGCGCGGCCCCGTGCCCCAGGACCACAAACTGCCCATCCACCGGCCCGCGCCCTCGTTCGAGGAGCAGGGCATCGCCACCGAGATCTTCGAGACCGGCTTCAAGGTGGTGGACCTGGTGGCTCCCTACCCCAAGGGCGGCAAGGTAGGTCTCTTTGGTGGCGCAGGGGTGGGCAAGACCGTGTTGCTTACGGAGTTGATCCGCAACATCGCCACCGAGCACGGCGGCTCCTCCGTCTTCGCCGGGGTGGGCGAGCGCACCCGGGAAGGCAACGACCTCTGGCGGGAGATGCAGGAATCCGGGGTCATTGACAAGACGGTGATGGTCTTCGGGCAGATGAACGAGCCTCCGGGGGCCCGCCTGCGAGTAGGCCTGACGGCCCTCACCATGGCCGAGTACTTCCGGGACGAGATGGGTCAGGACGTGCTGCTCTTCATTGACAATATCTTCCGCTTCGTGCAGGCCGGCTCCGAGGTGAGCGCGCTGCTCGGGCGCATGCCCTCGGCCGTGGGCTACCAGCCCACCCTGGCCACCGAGATGGGAGCGCTGCAAGAGCGCATTACCTCCACCAAGCGCGGTTCGATCACCTCGCTGCAGGCCATCTACGTGCCCGCCGACGACATCACCGACCCCGCCCCGGCTACCACCATGGCCCACCTGGACGCGGCCACTGTGCTGGATCGGGCGATCTTCGAGCGGGGCATTTATCCGGCCGTGGACCCGCTGCGCTCCACCTCCCGCATCCTCGATCCCAACGTGGTGGGCGAGGAGCACTATCGGGTGGCGCGTGAGGTGCAGACCCTCTTGCAGCGTTACAAGGAACTGCAGGACATCATCGCCATCCTGGGCATGGACGAGCTGAGCGATGAGGATAAGTTACTGGTGCAGCGCGCCCGCAAGGTGGAGCGCTTCCTCTCCCAGCCTTTCTTCGTGGCCGAGGTGTTCACGGGGATCCCCGGCAAGTACGTGCCCATCGCCGAGACCGTGCGCGGCTTCAAGGAAATCCTGGAGGGCAAGCACGACGACCTGCCTGAGCAGGCTTTCTACCTGGTGGGAACGATTGACGAGGCGGTGGCCCAGGCCCGCAAACTGGCGGAGACGGAGCAGGTCTGATGCCGGCGACCTTCAGCCTGCAGGTGGTGACCCCTGACCACACGGTGTACTCCGGAGAGATTGTCTCCCTGGTGGCGCCGGGCGTGGAGGGATACGTGGGCGTGCTCGCCCACCACGCCCCCATGCTGGTCGGGCTCGCGCCCGGGCTGCTGGAGCTGACTGCCCCCACCGGAGAGAGACTGGTTTACGCCATCACCGGCGGCTTCCTGCAGGTGGCCGCGAACAAGGCGATCGTGCTTGCCGACGCCGCAGAAACGCCGGAGGAAATTGACGTCCGCCGTGCCCGCGAGGCCCTGGAGCGGGCCCAGGCCCGCCTGCAGCAGGCGCAGGTGGACATTGACGTAGATCGCGCCCGCGCTGCCCTCATGCGCGCCCTCAACCGGCTCCGGGTGGCCGAGCGCTTCGGCCGCCGCTGACACTGCCTCTCCCGCCGGCAGGCTGACGGCCGAGAAATACGTCCCTGCGTCCGTCGCGCCCCCGGTCGCTCCGCCAAGCACCCGGGGGAGGTTCCCCGGGGCCGTCCCCCGAATATCCTCCCGAGTTGTCCGGTGGGAGAAAGGCCGTGCCTGACAAGACCCGCCGCTATGACCTCGACTGGCTGCGAGCGTGGGCCGTGCTCATGCTCATCTTCTTCCACTCCGCGATGTGGTTCAACGAGTGGCCCTGGCACCTCAAGAGCCCTGACCTCAGCTTCGGGCTCACCGTCTTCACCACCATCCTGGGCGTCTACCAGATGCCTCTGCTTTTTCTGATCTCGGGCGCGGGTTCGTGGTTCGCCTTGCAGTTTCGCAGCGGCGGGCAATACGCAGTCGAGCGGCTGAAGCGGTTGGTGGTTCCGTTGGTCTTCGGCACCTTCTTCATCGTGCCCCCGCAGTTATACCTGGAGCGCACCGCCCCGGCCCACGACCTGTCCTACGGGCACTCCCCGCTCGGGCAGTTCCACGGCTCCTACTTCCAGTGGTGGCCCCGGCACATGTTCGACGGCGGGGTCTACCCCAACGGGAACTTCTCCTGGCACCACCTCTGGTTCCTGGCCTACCTCTTTGTGCTTTCGCTGGTGCTGCTGCCGCTCTTCCTTCGGTTGAAGGGGGAGGCGGGTGGGCGCTTCCGGGACGGGTTGGCGGCCTGGTGCGCGCGCCCGGGGGCCATCTTCCTCCTGGCGCTGCCCCCGGCCCTCGCCGCCATCATGCTCGACCGCGTCTCCGCAGACGTGCAGAGTCTGTGGGGAGACTGGAAGAACCTGACGGTCTACGGGCTGATGGTCGTCTACGGCTTCACCATCTTCTCCCAGCCCGACTTCACCCGCGCCCTCGCCCGCCATTACAAATGGGCGTGGCTGCTCGCCCTGCTGACCTTGGGCGCGCTGGCGCTCATCGAGATGCAGCCTGGCGAGCCAGAGTTCGCCACCTGGCTGCGCTGGTCTGGGCTGGCCACGCTGCGCGCACTCAACGCCTGGTGCTTCATCCTGGGACTGTTGGGATTGGCGCAGCGCTTCCTCAACTTCACCAACCGCGCCCTGCCCTACGTCAACGAGGCCGTGCTCCCGGTCTACGTGCTGCACCAGACGGTTATCCTGCTTGTCGGCGTGCACGTGGTGGGGCTACACCTGCCCCTCATACTGCGCTACGCCATGGTCAGCCTGGGGTCGCTGGCGGCCACCCTGGCCCTCTATGAGGTGCTGGTGCGCCGCCTTGGTGTGCTCCGCTTTCTGTTCGGGATGAAAGTGGGGCGGAAAGCGTAGGGAGCCATGCGCATACTCATCACCGGAGCCGGAGGCCTGATTGGCGGCCACCTGGTCACCTTCGCCCAGGATAGGCACCAGGTCTGGGCCACCAGTCGCCAGGCCGCGCCCACCTTCATGCAAAACCTGCACTGGCGCGCGGTGGACCTGGCCAAACGTGCAGACGTGCGCGCGCTGTTCGCGGAGGCGCAGCCGCAGGTGGTCATCCACTGCGGGGGGATCACCGACGTGGACCTGGCCGAGCGCGACCGCGACCTGGCCTGGAACGTGAACGTGGAGGGCTCGCGCTATGTGGCCGAGTGCTGCCGCGAGCAGGGCGCGCGTCTGGTCGCCTGCTCGACCAGCAGCGTCTTTGACGGCGAGCAGGGCAACTACCGCGAGGGCGACCCCACCCGGCCCGTGTGCTTCTACGGCCGCACCAAGGTGGAGATGGAGCGCCTGGTGCAGGCCATGGTTCCCTCCTGGTGCGTAGTGCGGCTGTCCATGGTGCTGGGCTTCTCGGTTTATACCGGCCGCACGTCCCCGCTGGCGAGACTGGTGGAGATGCTCAAGTTCGGCAACCCGGTGGAGCAATCATCGCTCGAGCGCCGCACCCCCTCTGACGTGCTCACCATCCGTGACGCCCTGCTGGAACTGGCAGCCGGCGATTTCGTGGGCCTGCTCCACCTGGCGGGCACCACCGCCGTCACCCGCCGGGACATGGCACTCGCGGTCGCCCGGCGTATCGGCGCCGATCCTGCCCTGGTGCGTGAGCCCGGGCCGGCGCCCCTGGGCCGCGCCCCCCGCCCCCGCGACTCCTCGCTCGACTGCTCCCGGGCCAAGGGCGTCCTGGCCACGCCGCTCTTGAGCCTGGAGGAGGGGCTGGCGCGGGTGCTCGCGTAGGCGATGGCCCCCGCCAGCGCATGAGCACGCGAGTGGAGGCAGTCCCGGTTTTCCCCGCCGCTCATGCGCAAAGGCCACCCTTCCGGGTGGCCCATCTGTAATTTCGGATCTGGAATCCTGCCGCCAGGCAGGCATGCAGGCATGCGAACGGCATCATGCTTTTGGCCAATTAGGACCGGTCAGCTGAACCGGTTACCCGGTGTACACCTCCGGCCTATCTTTCGCCCGTAAAGCAGATGCGGGCGATTCCAGGTAGTCTTCCTGGGGCCTCGGTGGAGACCTGGTCTTGGGGTGGGCTTCGCGCTTAGATGCTTTCAGCGCTTCTCCCGAACGGACTTGGCTACCCGGCGCTGCCCTGGGCAGGACAACCGGTGCACCCTTGGTCCGCCCGCCCCGGTCCTCTCGTAATGGGGGCGGCTCCCCTCAAGTCTCCCACGCCCGCGACAGATAGGCTCCGACCTGTCTTGCGACGGTCTAAGTCCGGCTTACGAACCCCTTTGATGGCGGTCATGCCAACCCTTGGGACCTGCTCCAGCCCCAGGATGGGGTAAGCCGACGGACGGGGTACCAAGCCTCCCCGGCAATGTGTGCCTATCGGGGGAGATGGGCCCCGTTTTCCCGGGATGACTTTTATCCGTTGCACTGACGGCACGCCCACTTGCCACCGCCAGGTCACTAAGCCCCACTTGCGTGTCTGCTCGAGCGGTCGCTCTCACAGTCAAGCCCCCTTGTGCCTTTGCACTCAACGCACGCTGTAGCCGGAAGGACCGGCAACTTACGTGTTGAGGGGACCTTTGGACTCCTCCGTTGCCCTTTAGGAGGATGCCAACTCAGCCAAACTGCCCACCTGGCACTGTCCTCCGCCTTACACAGGCGGGGTTAGGGCTCCGCATCGGGCCCAGTGTGGTATTCCAGACCGGCTCCACCCCGGCCGGAGCCGGGGCTTCACAGCCCCCCACTTATGCTCTGCAGCGGCCCGCCAGATGCCCAATACCAGGCTGCAGTAAAGCCCCCGGGGAATCACCATCCCGTCGCGGGTTGCCTGTATCTTCACAGGCACTGCAATTTCGCCGGGTCCCTCGTTAAGACAGTGTCCGGGTCGTTACGCCGTTGGTGCATGACGGGATTTGTCCGTCCCGGCACTTCGCTACCTTTGGCCCGTTGTGGACGCCGTTGACGGGGGTTTCGGTCCCCGACCCGCCGTTCGGCTTGCGCCTATTAGCGAGCCGGGCGCCTTTGGTCCCCGCACCGGGCAGGCCTCGCCCCCTATACCGCGCCTTGCGGCTTGGCAGAGAGTTGTGGTTTATGTAACCAGTCGCCCGGACTTCTTCTCTGCGGCCCCACCCCGGTTGCCCGGGACGGGGCACCCCCTATGCCCGAAGGTTCGAGGGCAATTTGCCGAGTTCCTTAACGTAGGGTTCTCCCGCTCGCCTGAGGACATTCATCCTCGTCCACCGTTGACGGTTTGCGGTACGGTCGCCCGCATGATTGACCCCTGTCATCCACCATGGCTTTTCTGGGACTCCCGCCGGCAGCCGGAGAAGCAACCAGCGGTTCTCCGACACTCTTTGGGAGCCGTCCCCACGGCGGTTGATCATGCGGGCGGCGCCGGAATATTGACCGGACTGTCCATCACCTGCGCCGTTCGGCCTCGGCTAAGGACCGGCTGACCCCGCGCCGACGATCGGAGCGCGGGAAACCTGGGACTTGCGGCGGTCAGGATTCTCACCCGACTTCGCTACTCATGCCGGCATTCTCTCTTCCCTGCGGTCCACCCCTGCTCTCGCCGAGGCTTCACTCCGCAGGCAATGCTCCCCTACCACCCCACGCTCCGCACGCATCCCCCCGGAGAAGGAGGCGCATGCCGATCCCTATCGGGACGCCATCGCTGGATTGGAGCGCAGGGTCCGCGGCTTCGGTGGCGGGATTGAGCCCCGGTGGATTTTGGGCGCCGTGCGACTCCCCCGGTGAGCGCCTATGCACTCTTTGGAGGGTGGCCCACCAGGCCGACCTCCCGGGCGTCTGCGCCGCACGACCTCCTTTGGCATCGCACTTATCCCGCACTTGGGGACCTTGGCCGGCGGTCTGGGCTGTTCCCCTCTCGATGGCGGAGATTACCCCCGCCTTCCCACTCCCGGGCTTGGGGTGGCGACATTCGGAGTTCGGTTCCGCCTCTGAACCGCAACGCGGACCGGGAGGCGGATCCGGTGGCTCTACCTTCGCCACCGAACACCCGAGGCTGCACCTCAATGCATTTCGGGGAGAACCAGCTATCTCCGGGCGGTGTGGCTTATTACCCCTACCCACAGGTCATCCCACGCGGTTCGTGCGACGGGTTCGGGCCTCCCCGCCTTGATTGCAGGCGGTTCACCCTGCCCATGGGTAGCTCGCCCGGTTTCGGGTCTACTGCCGGCGACTATGCGCCCTGTTCAGACTCGCTTTCGCTGCGGCTCCACCGCTGATGCGGTTTAGCCTCGCCACCGACAGTAACTCGCCGGCTCTTGCTGCCAGAAGCACGCCGTCACCAACCGGCCTCTTGGCCGTTGGCTCCGACCGTTTGTGAGCATGCGGTTTCAGGGCTCTATTTCACTCCCCTTGCCGGGGTTCTTTTCACCTTTCCCTCACGGTACTTGGTTCGCTATCGGTCGCCAGGAGTATTTAGCCTTGGAGGGTGGTCCCCCCGGATTCGCACAGGCTTTCACGTTTCCCGTGCTACTCAGGTAACCGCTGCGGCCGTGCTGGGTTTTCGCCTACCGGGCTCTCACCGTCTGCGGCGGGCCGTTCCAGGCCCCTTCGGCTAACGGCACGGTCCGCGTTTCCCACCCCGCGGTGGGCCACAAGCGTGGCCATGGGGGTAGGTGCGGCCCCTGCAACCCCGCCTTGCGGCGGTTTGGGCTGTTCCCTTTTCGCTCGCCACTACTGGGGGAATCTCGCTTGATTTCTCCTCGTCGGGCTACTGAGATGATTCAGTTCGCCCGCTTCCCCTCCTACCGGTGGGCCCGCGCTGGGGCGAGGCCGGTCTGTCATTTCGACATTACTTCCCTCGCCGCCACCGCGGGCCGGCCGATAGGATGCTCCGGCATGGCCCGGAGCGGGTTACCCCATTCGGAAATCCCCGGATCACAGCCTGCAGGCGGCTTCCCGAGGCTTATCGCAACCTGCTGCGTCCTTCATCGGCTCTGGCGCCAAGGCATCCACCGCACGCCCTCTGTTTGCATGATGCCGACACTTTCGCATGCCTGCACTGCGCTGCCTGTATGCGGTTGTCAAGGTGGTGGCTGCCGGGTGCCCGAGGGCACCCGGCAGCATCTTCGTAGTGTCGGCCGCACCTTCCGGTACGGCCACCATGCCCCACCCTGATCTCCTTGCCGAGGCGCCATTGGCCCCTGTTGATGCCACCCGCAGGCAGGCAATGCGAGGGGCTTCCTGTCCGCCTCCGGCTTGGAGAAAAGGGTTGGCTGAATGAACAGCGCCTGGGAACGTATTCACCGCCGTATCCTGACCGGCGGTTACTAGCGACTCCGGCTTCACGCAGTCGGGTTGCAGACTGCGATCCGCACCCGGACCGGTTTTGGGGGGTTCCCTCCGCCTCGCGGTTTCGGAAAGTCCCTTTGTGCCGGCCACTGTCGGACGTGTGCGGCCCAGGGCATGAGGGCCGTGCCGACTTGAAGTCATCCCCACCTTCCTCCCACCCCCCGGCGGGCTCATCACGCGAGCCGCGGTGGGGGGCGGCAGTCTCCCGTGAGTGCCCCGTGCCTGCCGGCTACAACAGGCACCCCGGCAGGCAGACTGCCGAGGCCCTGCGCACACCGACAGGCGCGGCTGGCAACACGGAACAGGGGTTTCGCCCGTTATGGGAGTGAACCCAACACCTCACGGCACGAGCTGACAACAGCCACACGACACCTGTGCCCGGGTCTTGGGGTGGATCCTGATGGCATGGTCCTGGTAACCACCAGTAACCAATCACCAGTAACCAGAACTCCCCAAGAACGCCCGGTTTTCCCGGGCCGGCCCGGACAGCAAACCCTGGTAAGGTGAACGGGGCAATCTCCGATTAAGCCACAATCCGCCGCCGCTTGTGCAGGCGCCTGCCAATTCCCGTGGTTTTCAGCCTTGCGGCCGTACTCCCCAGGCGGGACACTTCACGCGTAGGCTTGGCCCCCGAGTGGTCTACCCCACCCAGGGACGAGTGTCCAGTTTAGGGCCAGGACTACCCGGGTTTCCAATCCGGTTCGCTCCCCTGGCTTTCGCGTCTGCAGCGTCAGGAACAGCCCAGAGAGCCGCCTTCGCCACCGGGGTTCCTCCCGATATCAACCCATTTCACCGGTACACCGGGAGTTCCACTCTCCCCTGCTGCCCTCAAGACCGATAGGAGCGGCCGCCGTTCCCCGGTTGGGCCGGGGGCTTTGACGCCGCCACACCGATCCGCCTGAACGCCCTTCACGCCCAGTGATACTGGATAGCGCTCGCGCCTTACGTCTCACCGCGACTGCTGACACGCAGATTGGTCGGCGCTTCCTCAGGGGTTACCGTCAGGTTTCTTCGCCCCTGACAGGGGTTTACAACCACTGCCATAGCCTTGGCCGTCATCCCCCACGCGGAGTCGCATCGTCAGGCTTGCGCCCATTGCGAACGATTCCCCACTGCTGCCGGCACGGGTAGTGACCGTGCCGTCGGGCCCGTGTCTCAGTGCCCGTCTGGCTGGCCGTCCTGTCAGACCAGCTACCCGTCATCGCCTTGGTAGGCCGTTACCCCACCAACTGGCTGATAGGACGCAGGCCCCTCCCGGAGCGAGAGTTTCCGCCCGTTTCCACCGATGGTCAGGCGACAACCGGTGCGTATCCCGGATTGCTGTCGTATCCGGGTCTCCGGGGCAGGTTGCCCACGCGTTACTCAACCGTTCACCGCTAACCCGATCCCACGAGATCGGGCTCGCTCGATTTGCATGTGTTAGGCACTCCGCCAGCGCTCATCCTGGGCCGGGATCAGACCCTCATAGATCGAGAATTGGCTGGTATTTCAAGGTGCATGGGAAAGACCTCGCGAGAGGCCTCCCGCAGGCGAGGATTAGAGTACCCGAAGGCGCCTGGCAACAGCGGGTCACGCGGACGCGGGTGTTCGGTTCCTGTGACATCGCCGCGGGCGGATTCTGTAGCAGGGGCTGTGCTGCAACCCAAGCCTCAGGTGCCCCCCAAGGCCGCAGTTGCCCGCCGCAACTGCTCCCGCACCGGTAGCCGGTAGGGGCAGCGCTCCTCACACTTGCCGCAGTCCAGGCATTCCTCGGCCGTCCGGCCCAGGGCCGCAAACTGTGAGCGCGCCTGCTCCAGCCCATAGAGCACCAGGTGGCGTTCCAGGCGAAAGATGTCCGAGAGCGGCAGGTTGGCCTCGCACACCCGGTCACAGTAGGTGCAGGCGTGGCAGAAATGCTCCCCCAGGGCCGAGAGGCGTGCCCTGATCCCCGCCAACTCCGCCTCGGAGGGCGCCCTCACCGGGTCCTGCGCCAAGACCGACAGGTTCTCATCCACCTCCCTGGTCGAGTCCATCCCCGGAATGGCCACGCTCACCGCCGGGTGGGCCAGCACGAAGCGCAGGGCGTTGGTGGCCGTGGGCAGGTCGCGCTCGGCCAGGTGGGGGATGATCTCGTGCGGAGTGGCCAGCGCCCCGCCTGCAATGGGCTTCATCACGATCACGCCGATTCCGTGCTCGGCGCACCAGGGGAAGAGTCGCTCTGCCGCCTGGGGCTTGGCGATGTTGTAGGGCACCTGGATGGTCTCAAACTCGCCCGTCTCCAGCGCCCGGATGGCGATATCCGGGTCGTGCGCGGTTACCCCGATATGCCGGATCTTGCCCTCGGCCTGCGCCCGCTTCAGCCTCGCCACCGCTCCATCCTCGCCGAAAGCGAACTCGTATCCCCGGTCTATGTAGTGAATCTGGTAGAGGTCTATGCAATCGAGGTCCAGCGCGGCCAGGCTCTCGTCAATGTCGCGGGTGAAGCGCTCGGGGTCGCCGGTAGTGTGCTCGATGTAGGTCTTGGTGGCGATAAAGGGCCGGGGCTCCCGCCCCTTGATGGCCAGCCCGATGCGGTGCTCGCTCTGGCCGTAAGAGCGGGCGGTGTCAATGAAGTTGACCCCGCGGTCGAGCGCGCAGCGGATGATGTGCACCGCCTCCTCTTCGGAAACGTCGCCCACCGGGCTGCCGCCCATGATGGGAATGCCGCCGAAGCCGACGGCCGATACCTGCATGCCGGTCCGGCCCAGAGCCCGAAACTGCATCGAGCGCCTCCTCAGTGTCATTTCGAGCGGTAGTCCCGAGCCGTAGCGAGGAACCCCTGTCGAGAAATCCCGCTCCCTCTCCCCCTCTCTGCTGGCGGAGAGGGGGCCGGGGGGGTGAGGTTCGCCCTCCGGTACCGGGCATCCAGCATCTCCGCCCTCCCGCTGCCCTATGCTTCCCCTCTCCCCGCCGGCCCCCCTTCCCGCCGCCAGGCAGGTTCCAGGCCGGCCCGAGTAGAAATGGCCCTCATCACCGCCAAGGAGCACTCATGGCCCGGCCTCGCATCTACGTGCTGCCCAGCGAACCCCTCTACTCGCAGTTGATCACCCCGCCGGTGGTCGAGGTGCTTGACTCGTTCTGCGACTGGGAGCGCAACCCCCACGGGCGCGACCTCACGGCCGACGAGTTCGCCCAGGTGGCCATGGAGTTTGACGGCGTCCTGGCCTCCTGGGGCAAGTACAAGGTGACCATGGACCTACTCTCCCGCAAGCCCCGGCTGCGCATCGTGGCCCACGCCGCGGGCAGCATCCGGGCGCTGGTCGAGCCCGAGGTGCTGCGCAGCGGCTTCACCTTCACCAACGCCTCCGCGGGCATCGCTCCCTATGTCGCCGAGCACGCGCTGATGCTGGCCATCGCCTCCCTGCGCGGGGTGGGGGAGCACGTGATCGCCATGCGCACCGCCCGCACCTGGGGTAGCGCCGACTTCAAGCCCAACCGCACCCTCTACGACGCCACCGTGGGCCTGGTGGGGCTGGGCCAGGTGGGACGTTGCATGCCGCCCCTCTTGGCGCCCTTCCGTTGCCGGGTGCTGGGCTATGACCCCTACCTGCCCCACGCGCGGGCGCGGGAAATGGGGGTGGAACTGGTAACGCTCGAGCGCCTGCTCACGGAGTCGCTGGTGGTGTCGCTGCACGCCCCTATCATCCCCGAGACCAGGCACATGATCGGGGCCAAGCAATTGGCGCTGATGCAAGACGGGGCCGTGCTGGTCAATACCGCCCGGGGCTGGCTGCTCGACCACCAGGCGCTGCTCGCCGAGGTGAAGAACGGCCGCCTGCGCGCCGCCCTCGACGTCACCGACCCCGAGCCCTTGCCCGGCGAGAGCGAACTGCGCGAGGTGCCCGGGGTCATCCTCACCCCCCACATCGCCGGC